>OKWK01000097.1_pt1 | contig 112293 bp, 102 predicted proteins | sample 1607181 | NCBI WGS metagenome assembly OKWK01 (sample SAMN07501053, study PRJEB24779) | human gut metagenome | isolation source: stool | host: human infant | place: USA: Pittsburgh, PA
AGGCTAAGATTCACCTCGCAAGGGTGCCGGCGATTCTCCGGCGATGGCCCTGATACACCACGATTCGGGACGCGGCCGAAGGTTTAGGACTCGGAAAACTCATGACCTGGCATTATGCTGTTGCACTTGCCATGCGCTCGGCAAAATAGATGCAGATTCGTGCCCGAACCGTGAATTCGTGCCAGATTCGAGGGGCGCGACCGAAACGTTGCTGAAGCAGATGGGGGCGCGGCGGGTTCGCGCACGGATGCCGACAACGGTAGGTCGGGGTGCGCGCGGAAGCGAGGCGGTGGCAGGACGCTCGTGTCCGCAGGGGCCGCGCGAGTTCGCGAACCTGCGCGCTCGGCGCGCCGTTCGCTAGCGCTCGACGTGCTTCTCCATGATGTAGTCGTCCATGACGAAGCCGTTGCCGATATCGGTTTCCACCGCGTCGATGGTTTCGAAGCCCTTGCCGAGATAGGCGCGGATGCCCAGGTCGTTCTGCTTGTTCACCGTGAGGTACATCGCGTCCAGCCCGCGTTCGAGGCAGAGGCGCTCGTAGAAGGCGATGGCCCGCGAGGCGAATCCCTTGCCGCGCTCCTCGGCGCGCAGATACACCTTCGAGATGAAGAAGCGGTTCGTCTCGGGCTCCACGCGCCCGCCCGTGTACCCCGCGATGCGCCCGTCGTCTTCGGCGCGCATGAACCAATATTCGTAGGCGTGCTCGCGCATGTCGCGCTCGATGGCTTCCAGGCTTTGGAAGTTCTCCACCATGTAGTCGGTCTGCGCGTCGCCGATGAGGGAGGGCCAGTACTCGTGCCATATCTCGTCGGCCAGCGCGGCGAGGCGCTGTCGGTCGTCGGCGGTGCGGACGGGGTCGAATGCGATGCTCATGGAACTGCAACCTTTCGCGGATGGCGGTCGTGCGTGTTTCCCTATTGTAACGCGGGCGCTTCGTGTTTGTTACAAGACCTTTCCCAGCGTGTTAACAGTGCTCGCCGCGGCGCAATGCCAGGTCAAAGCATGGGATCATCGAATATGTTCTCGACAAGCAGCACGACGATAAGGAGGTAGATGCGTATGTTCGACGCAGGATCGACGGGCTTCATGCTGGTTTGCGCGATGCTCGTCTTTCTGATGACGCCCGGCCTGGCGTTCTTCTACGGGGGTTTGAGCCGTCGCAAGAACGTCGTGAACACGATGATCATGTCGTTTGCGGTGATCGGCATCGTCGGCGTCACATGGACGGTGTGCGGCTGGTCGTTCGCCTACGGCGGCGACGGCTCGATTCCGTTCTTCGGGGGCTTCGATCAGATCGGCCTGCAAGGACTTGTGGCCGGCATCGTGAGCGAGGCGCCCGAAGCGCTGAGTCACGACGCGTATCCCGCGATGGCCGACGTGGTGTTCCAACTGGCGTTTTGCATGATCACCACGGCCATCATCACCGGCGCGGTGGCCGGTCGCATGAAGTTCGGCGCGGTGTGCGCGTTCGTGGCCGTATGGACCGTCGTGGTGTACCCGCCGCTCGCCCACATGGTGTGGGGCGGCGAAGGCAGCCTCGTGGGCGACACCATCGGCGCGCTCGACTTCGCGGGCGGCGACGTGGTGCACATCTCGTCCGGCCTCACGGGGCTCATTCTCTGCCTGATCGCGGGCAAGAGGCGCGGGTTCGGCATGGTGAGCTACCGTCCCCACAACGTGCCGTTCGTGGCGCTGGGCGCGACGCTTCTGTGGTTCGGATGGTTCGGCTTCAACGCGGGCTCCGAGTTCGCCCCCGACGGCGTGGCGGCGCTCGCGCTGGCGAACACGGTGGCGGCGTCGGGCGCGGCGCTCGTGTCCTGGATGCTCATCGAGCGCGTGCGCGCAGGCAAGCCCACGCTCGTGGGCGCGGCGACCGGTTTGGTGGCGGGCCTCGTGGTGATCACGTCGGCGGCGGGCTTCGTGGAGCCGTGGGCCGCGGTGGTCATGGGCCTCGTCGTGTCGCCCGTGTGCTACTTCGCCGTGTCGTTTCTCAAGCGGAAGCTGGGCTACGACGACGCGCTCGACGCCTTCGGCATCCATGCCGTCGGCGGCGTCACGGGCGGCGTGCTGACCGGCTTGTTCTGCGTGCCGGAGCTGTCGTGGACCGACTTCGGCGGCCTCGTCTACACGGGAGATCCCACGCTGCTGGGCGCTCAGGTGCTGGGCATCCTCGTGACCGTGGTGTTCGTGGGCGTGCTCGACGTGGTGCTGGGCTTCGCCGTGAAGGCGTGCTTCAAGGGCAGCCTGCGCGTGAGCGAGGCCGAGGAAGCGCAAGGCCTCGACGTGGCCGCGCACGGTGAGAGCGCGTACCCGGCCTACGTGGGCCTCGACTAAAGAAGGAGTGCGACTATGAAGAAGATCACGGCCATCGTGCGGCCTGAGAAGCTGGAGCCGCTCAAGGAGGCACTGTTCGCCGCGCAGGTGTCGGGCATGACCATCTCGCAGGTGCAGGGCTGCGGCAAGCAGCACGGGTGGAAGGAGTACTACCGTGGCACCGAGGTCATGCTGAACATGATCCCGAAGGTGAAGTTCGAACTGGTGGTGGACGACGGCGAGGTGGGCCCGCTCGTCGACCTCATCCGCGCTACGGCGCGAACCGGGGAAGTGGGCGACGGCAAGATATTCGTCTTCCCCGTGGAAGACGTCGTGCGCATCCGCACCGGGGAAACCGGAGAGGATGCCGTGCAGAAGATGCGGGGCTGACCGCCCCTACGTCGCAATGCGTGACGGCTCCGTAGGGGCGGCCTGCTGGCCGCCCGTCGCTTCTCGGCGCCTCAGGGCCGGGATCCCCTTCGCGGCAGTGGTTTTCGTGATCCCGCATAGCCGAACCGGCCGTTTCTGGCGAGCGCATCGTAAGCGCCGGGCAATCGGCCGAATCGGGCCGGTTTGTGGACGTTCGCGGGAGCACGGCGGCCGCTCGGGGCGCGTGCTTGTCTTTCCATACTAATGATATATAATCCTAATTAATCAATAGTATGGGTTAGATATGCGAACGGCAGGACTATTATGGCTACGGAAAAAGCAGAGCGCGCCACGACGCGCAACACTATTCAGAGAGCGCTCGTCTTGGAGGCGGTGCAATCACTGCATAACCATCCCACCTCGGCAGACGTGTACGAGGTGGTGCGCGCGCGCCACCCCAATATTTCGCGTGCCACGGTGTACCGCAACCTCGGCGTGCTGGCGAACCGCGGGGAGGTGCTGCGGGTTGAAGTTCCCAACGGCGCCGACCGCTACGATTTCCTCAACAAGCCGCACTACCATGCGAAGTGCCGCATATGCGGCGGCGTGTTCGACATCGATATGCCCTATCAGGACGATATCGTATCGCAGGTTTCCGATGCGCACGGCTTCACCATCGAGCATCACGAGATCATTTTCGACGGTGTGTGCGCCCACTGCAAGGCCAGTGCCGAGAACTGATCGAGCCTTTTCTGCCGTGCGGAGAGAGTCGAAATTATCGTGAGGGTTCGTTAAAATGAGCACAGCGGCCGGGTGCCGCTGTGCTATACTACTATGGCTTATAGCACGGAAGCTGTAAGCATACGGTAATGTAGGCCCCCGAGACATGTTTGTTACACCGCTGCACGGGCAAGTTTCTTGCACAAGCGAACATGGTAAAGTAGCAAGTAATCATGACGAAGGGTCCCCGATTAGAAAGAATTGAAAGGGGTCCGTTTTGACCGACATCAAAAACACGTCCGTCATCGACTTCGAGGACATCTCCGACGAGCAGATGAATGCGATGATCGACGGCACGCTGACCGAGTTCGACGAGGGCGACCTGGTCGACGGCACGGTCGTCAAGATCGAGCACGACGAGGTGCTCGTCGACATCGGCTTCAAGAGCGAGGGCGTCATCCCGTCGCGCGAGCTGTCCATCCGCAAGGATGCCGATCCGTCCGACATCGTGGAGCTGGGCGAGAAGATCGAAGCCCTCGTTCTCCAGAAGGAAGACAAGGACGGCCGCCTGATCCTCTCCAAGAAGCGTGCCGAGTACGAGCGTGCTTGGATTCGCGTCGAAGAGAAGTTCAAGGCCGGCGAAGTGGTCACGGGCGAGGTTATCGAAGTCGTCAAGGGCGGCCTCATCCTCGATATCGGCCTGCGCGGCTTCCTGCCGGCATCGCTGGTCGACCTTCGTCGTGTCAAGGATCTCGACATGTACCTGGGCACCGAGATCGAAGCCCGCGTCATCGAGATGGACCGCAACCGCAACAACGTCGTGCTGTCCCGCCGCGTGCTGCTTGAGGAAGGCCGCAAGAACGAGCGCGCCGAGATCCTCGCGAAGCTGTCGAAGGGCATGCGCCTCAAGGGCACCGTTTCCTCGATCGTCGACTTCGGCGCGTTCGTCGACCTCGGCGGCATCGATGGCCTCGTGCACATCTCCGAGCTGTCCTGGAACCACGTCAACCATCCCTCCGAGGTCGTCAAGGTCGGCGACGAGGTGGAGGTCGAGGTTCTGGACGTCGATCTGCAGCGCGAGCGCATCTCGCTCGGCCTCAAGCAGACGACGGAGGATCCGTGGGTCAAGCTCGTCGAGAGCTACCCGGTGGGCACCATCGTCGACGGCAAGGTGACGAAGATCGTGCCGTTCGGCGCGTTCATCGAGCTGGGCCAGTCCATCGAGGGTCTGGTGCACATCTCCGAGATGGCCATGCGCCACATCGACACCCCGGCTCAGGTCGTGAAGGCCGGCGACGAGGTGAAGGTGAAGGTCATGGAGATCAACCCCGAGCGTCGCCGCATCTCCCTGTCCATGAAGGCCGCCGCGGCCGACCTGGGCTTCGAGATCGAAGTGGACGAGTCCATCCAGGTTGAGGAGAAGCCGGCCAAGAAGAAGGCCGAGAAGGCTGACGCTCCCGCCGAGGAAGCCGCCGCTCCCGAGGCTGCCGAATAGCCTAAGCGTCCATAACGCGTATATGAAGGCCGGTCGCAAGACCGGCCTTCTTTTGCTATTGGAGCCGACGACGCAAGTGCCGGCTCTTTTCTGAACGCAGACGCTTCTATGCGAAGATGAACGAAGCCAAAAACGCTAGGGCGGCTACCCACATAAGGGGCTTCACGTCGCGGAACTTGCCTTGGGCAACCTTGATGATGCAGTAGGAGATGAAGCCCAAGCCGATGCCGTTGGCGATGGAGTACGTCATGGGGATGCCCACGATGGTAAGGAATGCCGGGAATTCAGAAGCGATGTCGCTCCAATCGATTTCGCCGATCTCGGTCATCATGAGGTATCCCACCACCACAAGGGCTCCGCAGGTGGCCGAGCTGGTTACCATGCCGATAACCGGCGCGAGGAACGCGCAAGCCACGAACGCGATGCCGATGACGATGTTCGACAGGCCGGTGCGGGCACCGGCTGCCGCGCCGGAGACGGATTCCACGAACGACGTGATGGAGCTCGCTCCGATGAAGCCGCCGGCTGCCGCCGCGGCCGAATCCACGATGAGGATAGGCTGCACGTCTTCGACATCGCCTTTCTTGTCCACGAAGCCAGCGCGGCTGCCTACGGCCACCACAGTTCCCATGGTGTCGAAGAAGTCGCTCATGAGCAGGCTGAATACGAACAGCAGTAGCACGGGCTGCACGATGACCTGCGCGATGGCCAGCGTGCCCTCGGGCGTGACTTGGAACGGAGCTGCGAATGCGGAGAAGTCGGGCGCGAACGAGAAGTCGGTGACAGGAGGAGTCACGCCCATCGGAATGCCGATGATAGTGGCCGCCACGATGGAGATCAGCAGGGCGCCTTTGAGATTGACGGCGGTGAGCACCACGGCCACGATGATGGAGATGGCGGCCACAATGGCGGTCGGGCTGGTGAGATCGCCCAGCGCAAGGAACGTGGATTCGTCGGCGGCGATGAATCCACCGCCCTTCAGCCCGATGAATGCGATGAACAAACCGATGCCGATGCCGATGGCGCGTCTGAGAGATACGGGGATGGCATCCATGACGGCTTTACGCAAGCCGCAAAGCACCAGCAGCAAGATGAGGATGCCTTCCAGGAACACGACGGCCATGGCCACGCGCCAGTCCACGCCGAGGCCGAGGCACAGCGAATAGGCGACGATGGCGTTGATGCCCATCCCGGAGGCGAGCGCGATGGGACGGTTCGCGAACAGGCCCATCGCGACCGTCATGATGGCGGCGCCGAAACAGGTCGCGGTCAGTGCGGCGTTGAACGGGATTCCCGCCGCCTCCATCATCGCCGGATTCACCGCGATGATGTACGCCATGGCGAGAAACGTCGTAAGGCCGCCAATGACTTCGTTGGAGACAGTGCTGCCTCGCTCGGATATCTTGAAGAACTTGTCTAGCATGTAGAAACCCCCTCGTTGTTCGCGTGGACCTGCGTAGCAGGATTCCCATCGTTTGTACATTGCCGCTTTCGCATTGTACAAGTCCGATTACGAAACGGGAAGGGTATAAGCGCCTTTCGAAGATGCTTCAGGCTGGCGGCGAGGGTTACTCTCGGGGCTTTAGATTGTTCGCCGCGTTCGCGGCGAGCGCGCGCACGGTGTCGGAGGAGGCTTTCTTCGCGTTGTCGGCAGCCAGTTCGAGCGGCGACTTGACCACAGCGGCTTCGTCGCTTTCGGCGTGGACGGGCAGCAGCGGTGCGACGGCATCGTGGACGAGGCCTATGTAGGCTCGCGCGCCCTCCTCGGTGAGATGGGTGCCGTCTCCGTCGAAGTACTCGTCGTGGCCGGCGCTGGCGGTGTACCAGTCGATCACGTGTACGTTGTCGTGGCGGTCGACCGCGTCGAACATGGCGCCGTTGGTCTGGCCCACCCACGATTGCGGGCTGCGGGTGTTCACGAAGAACACCTGGCGGCCGGGCCCGGCCGCTGCCACGAGTTCGTCGATCTGCTCGTCGGTGGCCGCTCCGTTCGTGCCGAGGGCGAACACCACCACGCCTCCCACGATATCCTGGTCGTTATAGTAGTCGAACGTCTCCTGGCCGGCGTACAGCTGGCGGTTCACGGCGGCGTCGATCGCGCCGTAGGGGAACGTCTCTTCGAACTGGGGGATGGCGCGCACCGAGACCGAGTCGCCGATCATAAGCACGTCGAGCTTGGGCGACCCGGCCGCTGCGTCGTCGACGGGCAGCTCGGGCATCTGCGAGGTGTGGGCCTGCTCGTCCTTCAGCAGGTCGGCGGCGCCGATGGCGGAGGTGGGAGGCACCACGATAAGGCCGATCACGGCCACGATGGTCACGGCCGACCCCGCTAGGACGGGAACGACGTGGTGCTTGAGCCATGCGGGCGGATCGATTTCTTTCGAGCGCACGCCTTTCACGAACGCTCCGATGGCCCCCTTGCGCAAGGGGTTCTCCACGAAGCGGTACGAGAACGCGGCGCAGGCGAACACGACGGCCACCTGCACGAGATACATCCACCACGGCGTCTCGCCCGTGAAGTTGCGCGGGTTCATGAGCAGGAACAGCGGGTAGTGCCACAAGTAGATGCCGTACGAACGCAGGCCTATCCATACAAGCGGCTTCGTTCCGGCGAAGCGCCCGAGCAGGCTCGCAGGATGCACCATCACCGCGATGACGACGGCGGTGAGCACGGAGGCCAGCAGGATGCCGCCGCGGTAGAGGAACGGCGAGAAGCCGTCCACGAACACGATGAGGCCCAGCAGGGCGACGAGCGCGACGATTCCCACGCCGTCCAGGACGTTGCGCACCTGCTTCGTAAGGTGCACGCTCTTCTGGGCTCCCAGCATGTGCGAGGGCCACACGAACGCCAGCCATGCGCCGATAAGCAGCGAGAACGCGCGGGTGTCGGTGCCGTAGTACACGCGGCTCGGGTCGTCCAGCGGGTTGTACAGCAGCGCCATCTCCAGCGCCGACAAGAGGGCGACGATCAGCGTGGCATTGCGCATAGTGGTGCGCTTCACGCCCGTTTTGTGGGCGACCAGCAACACGACCGGCCAGACGAGGTAGAACTGCTCTTCGATGGCGAGCGACCAGAAGTGGGTGAGCGGCGAGGGAGCGCCCAGCGCGTCGAAATAAGAAGCATCTTGGAAGATGTACCACCAGTTCGTCACCCAGAGCAGCGCGGCCCACATGTCGTCGCGCAGCTTCGTGAGCAGGCTGTGGTCGAACAAGGCGCAGAGTGCGGCGGTGCATACGATGATCAGCACGATGGCCGGCATGAGCCGTCGCACGCGTCGCAGCCAGAATTGCGGCAGGTTGATGGTTTCGGTGTTGTCCCACTCGATGAGCAGCAGGCTGGTTATGAGATAGCCCGACAGCACGAAGAACACCGTGACGCCCAACAGGCCTCCAGGAGCCCATTGCATCCCAAGATGGTAGGCGATAACGGCGAGGACGGCGAACGCGCGCAGTCCGTCGAGTGCGGGAATATAGCGTGATTTCGTCCCCGACATGCGAGCCTTGCCCTCCCTTCGATTCTTCGCGCCCCTCGGGCGCGAATTGCCAGTATAACAATGTTTCTACATCTCGTCCGCAACATAAAGAGAGCGAGAGATTCTTCATACGCCATTCAACGAAGCGCTGAAGCAAGGCTTCGGCGATCGTGTGTTAAGAGGTCGGATCGTCTACTCGATCTTCTATCGCCGTGGGATAATCGCGGAAAGACGCGATTTCCCGATGAGCGCATCGGGGCGACAGGAGGAGTGCCGGAAATGAATGCGAGCGGGCGCATTGCGCTCGGAATGAGCGGCGGGGTGGACAGCGCGGTTTCTGCGGCGCTGCTCATGCGCGCCGGGTACGAGGTGGTGGGCGTCACGTGCCGCTTTCGCGACAACGCTGCCACCGAGCGCGCGGCGGCCGATGCGGCGGCCGTGTGCTCCCAGTTGGGCATTCGCCACGAGACGCCGGAGTGCGTGGGCGAGTTCGAACGCTGCGTGGTGGAGCCGTTCGTCTCGTCGTACGCGGCGGGCCTCACGCCTAGTCCGTGCGTGGGTTGCAACGCGCGGTGCAAGATGCCCGCGCTCGTGCGGGTAGCCGACGAACTGGGGTGCGACCGCATCGCCACGGGCCACTACGCGCGCATTGCCCGTCTGTCCGATTCGGGGCGCTTCGTGGTGAAGCGAGCCCTGGACGCGCGCAAGGATCAAAGCTACATGCTTTCGCTGTTGAGCCAGGAGCAGCTGGCGCGCCTCGTGTTGCCGCTGGGGGCCATGACGAAGGCGGAGGTGCGTGTGATCGCGGCCGATCTGGGCCTGGTCGTGGCCGAGAAGGCCGAAAGCCAAGACAACTGCTTCATCGAGGGCGACTACCGTCCGTTTCTGCGCGCGCGTGGCGTGGAAGACGCGCCTGGGGACATTGTGGATCGCATGGGGAATGTGCTCGGCTGCCACGAGGGGCTGGCGAACTACACGGTGGGGCAGCGCAAGGGCATCGGCGTGGCAGGCCCCGAGCCGTACTACGTGGTGGAGAAGCGCGTCGAAACCCGCGAACTCGTGGTGGGTTTTGCCGACGAGACGCTCATCGGCTCCGTCGTGGTGGGCGACATGAACTGGCAAGCGTTCGAATCGCTCGGCGAATCGTACGGCGCGATGGTGAAACTACGCTACCGGAGCCGTCCGTGTGCGTGTATCATAGAGCCGGAAGACGACCAGCGCGTATCGCTCGCGCTGCGGAGTCCGCAGCCAACCACGGCGCCGGGCCAATACGCCGTTCTCTACGACGGCGACACCGTATTGGGAGGCGGCATGATTGAGGAGGTAGTGCACGCATGAAGAAGCTGTTCATCATCGGCGGCATGGGAGCCGGCAAGTCCACGGCCCGCAAGGCGCTGGTCGAGCAAGGTTTGCCGAACATCGATCTCGACCAAGTGGGCCACGACGTCCTTCTGTGGGACACGGTGAAGTCCGAGCTCGTGGAAACGTTCGGCGAGGACATCCTGGGAGCCGACGGCGAGATCGACCGCCGCGCACTGGCTGCCAAGGCGTTCGTGAGTCCGGCCGAGACGCGCAAGCTCAACCGCATCACGCTGCCGCGCATCGAAGAGGCGTTCACCGACCGCGTGGCCGAGCTGGAGGCTGAAGGCCACAAGGCCGTCGTGGTGGAGCATTCGGTGTTCAAGAACCGCCAGACGTCGCTCGCTTACGACGCCGACGTGGTGATCGCCGTCCTCGCGCCCATCGACCTGCGTATCGAGCGTGCGGTGAAGAGCGGTTGGGACGAGACCGACGTGCGTCGTCGCATCGCCCAGCAGATCACCGACGCGGATCGCATCGAGGCGTCCGACGTGGTGTTCAACAACGACGGTACTCCCGAGGAGATGCGCAACAAGGTGCTGGCCTGGTGGGGAGAGTATTCCAAGGACCTGTAGGTCCTCGCGTTCAACCTGCGGGGACGGGTCGTGGTCGAGGGGTCTGCAACTCAGACAGTCCTGCTCGCACGAACAGCCCGCTGGGCTGTTCGGCTCGTGCGGAACTCGTATCAGACCCCTCGCCCACGACCCGTCCCTGGTAAAGCTGCGGGCTTCGGTTCTTGGCCGGAGCCTGTTTTGGTTGTTGGGGGCGTTGTCATCCTGAGCGGAGGCGCGAAGCGCCGGAGTCGAAGGATCCCGTGCGGCGTCAGCGGTGGCCGCTACCACAATCCCAGGACGTGCTGCATTCCCAGGCTGACGGCGGCGATGGCCACCCAGCAGCAGAGGCCCATGAGGATGGGCTTGCCGCCCGACTTCACGAGATGCACGATGTCGGTGTTCAGGCCGATGGCGGCCATGGCCATGACGATGAAGAACTTCGACAGCGTTTTGAGCGGCTCGAACACGGCCGCGTCGATGCCGGCGGACACTGCTATCGTGGTGATGACGGACGCGGCCAGGAACAGCAGGATGAACACGGGCAGCGCGCGACGCAGGCTGAAACCTCCCAGCTTGCCTGCGGGCTTCACCACGCTGTGCCCCTGCGCTTCGAGCGCGATGGGGTCGCGGCTTTCGCGACGCGCCACCCAAATGCCCAGCACCAGCGTGATGGGGATGATGGCCAGCGTGCGGGTGAGCTTCACGATAGTGGCCTGGTCGAGCGCGTTCGAGCCGGGATGCATGCCGTCCCATGCCGCGGCGGCTGCCGTCACCGACGAGGTGTCGTTCACGGCGGTGCCGGCGAACAGGCCGAAGCCTTCGTTGGTCATGCCCAGCGCGTTGCCCAGCGATGGGAAGATAAGGGCGGCTAGCACGTTGAACAGGAAGATGACCGAGATGGCCTGGGCAACGTCCTTGTCGTGCGCCTTGATGACAGGCGCGGTGGCCGCGATGGCCGAACCGCCGCAGATGGACGAGCCCACGCCGATGAGCGTCGAGATCTCCGAGGGCATGCGCAGCACTTTGTGCAGCAAAAACGCCACGATCAGCGCAGTGGCGATGGTTGAGCCGATGATGGGCAGCGACATCATGCCCACCTGGGCGATCTGCGCGAGGTTCAACCCGAAGCCCAGCAGCACGACGGCGGCCTGCAACACCTTCTTGCCGGTGAACGCGATGCCGGTCTGCACGCGGCCGCGCGTGGGCTGCTTCCAGAACACGGCGATGGCCATGCCGGCCAGGATGGCGAACACGGGCCCGCCGATGATGGGGAACTGCTGCCCGATGAACCAGCACGGCAATGCGAGGGCGAGGCATGCAGCCAGGCCGGGTATGTTCTTCAAGGCGTTGGTCACGGTCGATCCTTCTGCTATCGAACGGGTGCGCGCTCCGTATGCGTGAGCGACGGCGTCAGAGTATACCATTGCCGTGCGGCTGTCGCGGTTGTCGAACTCACTACAATACTGAAAATTTACGAACATATGTTTGTAAATCTGTGATATGATGCTAGCATCATAAAAGAACCAGTGCAAGTGCTTGCCGGTCTGCGTGCTCGGCCGGATGCCCATAGAGGCGGCGGATGTTCCGCGCCGCCCGTACCATGCTTGCAAGATCCGCAGGATCCTCTCAGATCATCGGAACAGATAAAGAGAGGTGTATGCCGTATGTCTGATCGTGCGACGATCAACGCGCAAGGTATCGAAGTGACGTTTTATAAAGGCGACGCCTATGCTGATTACGTTTCGCTTACCGATATTGCGCGCTATAAAAGCTCCACGCCGAAAGATGTGATAAAGAACTGGATGAGGCCTCACGATGTTATCGAATATCTGGGTCTTTGGGAAACCCTGTATAATCCAAGCTTTAAAGGGGTCGAATTCGACTCCTTTAAAGCTCGTTCGGGTAGCAATTTGAACCGGGCGGCGCGAGAGCAGCTCTCGCTGCTGCTTCGGTCGAGCGCAGCCGACGGGTTGGAGGGCGGAGAGCTAGGCTCGGGGCGTGCGTTGCCCTCCGCTTCGTAACCGTTTACTAACGAACATCTGTTCATGTTACAGATGCTGTGATACACTGGATTTCCTGCGAAGTTTTACGTTGCGCGGCTCCGACGCGTCGGTGCTCCGCTGTTGTTCGGAAGGAGCAGCATGGCTCATCTTTCCAATATCGAAGGCATCGAGATGGAGGGCAAGCTGCCCGAGGTTCGTCTTGCCTCCACGCCGTTCAAAGTGGTGTCTCCGTATGAGCCGGCGGGCGATCAGCCGCAGGCCATCGAGAAGCTGGCGACCGGCGTCAAGGAGGGCTTGCGCTATCAGAACCTGCTGGGCGTCACCGGTTCCGGCAAGACGTTCACCATGGCGAAGGTCATCGAGGCCGTGCAGAAGCCCACGCTGGTCATGGCTCCGAACAAGACGCTGGCGGCGCAGCTGGCCAGCGAGCTGAAGGAGTTCTTTCCTGACAACGCCGTGGTGTACTTCGTGTCGTACTACGATTACTACCAGCCCGAGGCGTACGTGCCCTCGTCGGACACGTTCATCGAGAAGGACGCGTCCATCAACGAAGAGGTGGAGAAACTGCGTCATGCGGCCACGTCGGCTTTGCTGTCGCGGCGCGATTGCATCGTGGTGGCGTCGGTGTCGTGCATCTACGGCATTGGCAGCCCGATGGACTACGCCGGCATGGCCGTGTTCGTGGACAAGCAGAAGGACATGGATCGCGACCAGGTCATCCATGAGCTCATCGATATCCAGTACGACCGCAACGACTACGAGCAGAAGCGCGGCACGTTCCGCGTGCGCGGCGATGCGCTCGATGTGTTCCCGCCTTACGCCGACCATCCGATCCGCATCGAGTTCTGGGGCGACGAGATCGAGTCCATCACCGAGATCGACAACGTGACGGGCGAAGTGCTGAGCGAGTTCGAGGCTCTGCCTATCTGGCCGGCCTCCCACTACGTGACCGCGCGTCCGAAGATGGATCGCGCGCTGGGCACCATCCGCGACGAACTGCGCGAGCGCTTGCAGCAGTTCAAGGAGGAAGGCAAGCTGCTGGAGGCGCAGCGCCTCGAGATGCGCGTGAACTACGACCTCGAGATGCTGGAGACGATGAACTTCTGCTCGGGCATCGAGAATTACTCGCGCCACATGGACGGACGCGAGCCGGGAGAGCCGCCCTACACGCTGATCGACTATTTCCCGAAAGACTTCTTCTGCATCATCGACGAGAGCCACGTGACGGTTCCGCAGATCCGCGGCATGCACGAGGGCGATCGCTCGCGCAAGATCACATTGGCCGAGCACGGCTTCCGTCTGCCCAGCTGCCTGGACAACCGTCCGCTGCGCTTCGACGAGTTCGAGGATCGCATCCCGCAGTTCGTGTACGTGTCGGCCACGCCGGGCGACTACGAGCAGAAGGTGTCGCAGCAGCAGGTGGAGCAGATCATCCGCCCCACCGGCCTGCTGGATCCCGAGATCATCGTGCGCGGCTCGGCATCGCAGATCGACGACATCATCGACGAGTCGAAGGAGCGCGCTGCGCGCGATGAGCGCGTGCTCATCACCACGCTGACGAAGAAGATGGCCGAGGACTTGACGGACCACCTGCTGGACCAGGGAGTGAAGGCGCGCTACATGCACTCCGACATCGCCACGCTCGAGCGCGTCGAGATCCTGCGCGATCTGCGCCGCGGCGAGTTCGACGTGCTGGTGGGCATCAACCTTTTGCGCGAGGGCCTGGACCTGCCGGAGGTATCGCTCGTCGCTATCTTGGATGCCGACAAGGAAGGTTTCCTGCGCAACCACCGTTCGCTCATCCAGACCATCGGCCGCGCGGCTCGAAACGTGTCGGGGCAGGTGATCATGTACGCCGACAAGATGACGGATTCCATGGCGCTGGCCATCGATGAGACGAAGCGCCGCCGCGCCATCCAGATGAAGTATAACGAGGAGCACGGCATCGAGCCGCAAACCATCCGTAAGGCCATCAACGACATCATGAGCTACGTCACCGACGAGATGGGCGGCACCACGGCCGAGCAGGTGAACAAGGAGCTTGCCGAGCTGTCGCGCGAAGAGGTGCTGCGCATCATCCAGTCGATGGAGGACGACATGGCCTCGGCATCCCAAAGCATGGACTTCGAGGAAGCCGCCCGTCTGCGCGACCAGGTGGTCAAGCTGCGCGTCCAGGTGGAGGGCGGCAGTGAGGACGACGTGTTGAAGGACCTCAAGAAGAACGCCCGCAAAGGCAGCGCGTACGGCAATCGAAAGAACGCCGCATACGGCAGCGCCCGGAGGTCGTGAGATTGCCCGAGAGGCCGCTCGTCGCGTGAAGCGCGCCGCTCGACGCGATCGTTTCGGGTGGAAAAGCCGCTGGCCGAACACGTCTTTGAGTTCTCAGGGCGCGATAGCATGCCCGCATGCGCGCCACGGTACCATACGGGGCAGGCTGTGCAGGCGAATCGAAGGAGAAAGCATGGACATGGGCTTGAAGGACAAGGTGGTGCTGATCACCGGCGGTGGCGGCGGTATCGCTCGGGGTATCGAGCGCGCATTCGCCACTGAGGGTGCGAAGTTCATCCTCACCGACCTGTTCCCCGGCGGTCTGGAAGCGGCGAAGGAGGAGCTTGAGCGCGATTTCGGCTCCGAAGTGTTCACGATTCTCGCGAACGGATCGGTGGAAGAGGAGGTGCGTGCGGCGGTCGAAGCGGGCGCCGAGCACTTCGGCGGGCGCATCGACGTCCTGATCAACAACGCGCAGGCGTCGGCGTCGGGATTGACGCTGGTCCAGCATTCGGAGGAGGACTTCGACCTGGCGGTTCGATCCGGCCTGTACGCGACGTTCTTCTACGTGAAGCATGCCTACCCTTACCTGAAGGAGACGGCGGGATCCGTCATCAACTTCGCTTCCGGCGCGGGCATCGGCGGCAATCCAGGACAGAGCTCCTACGCTGCGGCGAAAGAGGGCATCCGGGGCATGAGCCGCGTGGCCGCATCGGAGTGGGGCCCCGACAACATCAACGTGAACATCGTATGCCCCATCGTCATGACGAAGGCGCTCGAGGAATGGCGCGAGCGCGAGCCCGAGATGTACGAGAAGAACGTGAAGGCGATCCCGCTCGGACGCTTCGGCGACGCGGAGAAGGACGTAGGACGCGTGTGCGTGTTCCTGGCCAGTCCCGATGCCTCGTTCGTAACGGGCGACACCATCATGGTGCAGGGCGGCTCCGGCATGAAGCCGTAAAGCTGCACCAAACGCCAACCCTCCCTAACTCGGCGAAAACGGGGGCTGCTCGACAGTGTCGGACAGCCCCCGTTTCGATGTCTCGAGCAAAAGAGAGCCGCTAGCCCTCTTCCGAGACCGCTCCGATCTCCGCGTTCGCCTCGGCCGCGCTGTCGCGCAAGACGTGCGGCTCGTCATGATCGAGGGCGCGTACGCTCTTGAACAGGTACACGGTCAGTCCCAGCGCAATGCATACGAGGCCGTCCGCCACGAAGAACGCTGCCACGCCCATAGCTTCGGCGGCCACGCCGCCGATGGCGATGCCCACGGGGGAGGCCAGTCCCATGGCGGCCATGGCCAGGCCCAGCGCGCGGCCCGTCTTCTCCTCGGGCACGTTGCGCTGGATGAGCGTGATCAGCGGTCCGTTGAACCAGGAGCATGCCAGCGCCATGACGGCGCACAACGCTACGAACGCCCAGAACATGGTGGGGGCGAGGAATCCGCACGCCGTGGTGGTGACACCCACGATGAGGGAGGCCACCGCGATGAGTCCGGCCAGGCGCTTGCCGCCGCCCCAGGTCATGAGCACGACGGATCCCGCGATCATCCCTACGCCGAACGCGGCTTCTACGACAGACGCCATGTAGCCGTCGCCGCCGAAGTGATCGTACGTCATAAGCGGGAAGATGGCGCCCAGCGGGGCGAACGCCATCATGCCGATGGTGATGCCGGCGATGAGCACGACGAGCCCACGGGTTGCCGACAGCGCTTTCCAGCCGTCGCGAAGGTTCGCCAGCACATGCTGGTTCTCGGCGGTCTCGTCGGCGACGGTGGGGATCTTCGCCAGCGCAAGCCCCGCCACGGCCACGAGGGCTCCGGCGAAGTCGAGGAACATCACGGAGTGGAATCCGATGGTGGTGTACAGGAAGATGCCGAACGCGGGTGCGCCGATAGACGCTACGGACATGAGCAGCTGGTCGAGCGTGTTGATGCGCAGCAGATGCTTCTCGGGCACGAGCAGCGGCATGGCGGCCATCATGGCGGGGCCGTGGAAGGCCTGTCCGATGCTGCGCACGATGACGAGGATCATGAGCAGCGGAAACGATACTTGCCCGAACAGGATGACGATGCCCAGCCCCAGCGACACGATTCCCACGGACAGGTCGGCCACGATCATGACCGTCTTGCGGTTGTGCTTGTCGGCGATGACGCCGCCGAAGGGCGACAGCAGTCCTTGCGGCAGATACGCGCAGATGGCGGCCGCGGCCAGCATGATGGCGCTGCCCGTGGTCTCGGTGATGTACCACACTACGGCGTATCCTGCGGCGTAGCTGGTGATCATGGAAGCGGCTTGTCCGCCCCAGATGGTGGCGATGATCGCAAGCCAGCGCTTCGGCAGCTCGCGACCGGCTGCGCTCAGGGGCGCGGTCGATGCAGTCATGGATAGCTCCTATAGAACGAGATGGTCGGATGAACGTCAGTGTGAGGTAGCGAACGCGGTTGCGCTACCAATTCTAGATGGAAGAAGGCCGCCGAAGCGGCAACTATGCGTTGCGCGAACGCGCGGCGCAGGGATGAATCGCAAATCGACTGAGCGATTTAGCGGAAAAGGCGACCAGCCATCGAGCATGCTCCTCATGATTTCGAGCGAAAAGTGACGGCCAGTGTATCACGAACCGATGAACGTGCCAAGGGCGGGTTTTACTTCGCGGGTGGCAGCAGCAGGTTGAGGTCGACGGCGGTGTCGATGCCTGCCACGGAGCCGCCGTTGGTGTACTGCCAGATGGCGAAGTCGAACTGCGCGTGCGGCTGGGCGGCGTCGTACTCGGCGAACCAGACGGGACGCCCGCCCAGATCTGCGCGGTCGTAGCGCGCCATATCGCCGCTGTTGCCGTAGATCATCGTCTCGTAGCCGCCCTGCTCGAGGCGTTCGCAGAACGCCCGCGCGCACGCGGTGAGCGTTTCGCGGTCCATGTTGTTCGCACGACCCGCGCCGTCGGCGACGGGCTCGTGGTCGTACGCCACGGGCAGCGCCAGGTAACGGCCGGCCAGCAGCCGCAGCACGAACTCGGCTTCTTCGCGCGCCTCTTCGACGCTGACGGCTTGCGAGAAGAAGTACGCGCCCACATCGAGGCCCGCGCTCGTCGCATTGTCGATATTCTCGGCGTATCGGGTATCGGCGTACAGCGCGCCCTCGGTGTAGCCGCGGTTGCCCACGCGCACGAAGGCGAAGTCCACGCCGTCGCTCGCCACAGCGCTCCAGTCGATGGCGCCTTGATGGTCGGACACGTCCACGCCTAACCGGGAGCGCACCTCGCCGTTCTCGCGGAAAGCCAGGCGGTCGCCCGAACGTTCGAGTCCGCTCCAATCGTAGGGGCTCACGTATGCCTGCGCCGCGGGCTCCGCTGCATCTTCGGGGCCGCATGCCGCCGTGAAGCCGAGCGATCCCAGCAGGGCGACGGCGGTCAGGGCGGCTGCAACGGTGGTTTTGAATCGTTTCATGCGGCTTATCCTACCAAAGCCCCCGTCGTCCGTGCGCGCGAACCCGTCGGCGCTACGACGACTACAGAACCTGCATGCAAGGCGTGCACCGCTCTGACGCGGTGTTCGGCGCGAGCGGATCGATGGGACGGCGCGTCATGCGGCCAGCGCGCGCAGGTTTCCCAGAATGTGCTGTGCTGCGTCCTGCCCGAGGTAGTCGTAGGATACGAGCTTCCGCAACACTTCCTGCTGGCGCTCGCGCGCGAGGCCAGGGTTCTGAGACAGCGCGTACACGCTCGGCGCGTTCGGGATGCCGGCCAGCAGCGTGCATTCGTCGGCATCGAGCGCGCTGGGGGCTTTGCCGAAATAACCCCAGCTCGCACTGCCGATGCCCTCGTAGCCGTCGCCGAAGTAGATGGAGTTCACGTATAGCTCCAGGATAGTGCGCTTCGAGAAGTGCTGCTCCATCGTCAGCGCCATGAACACTTCGGCTATCTTGCGCTCGACGGTCTGCTCTTGGGTGAAGTACTGGTTCTTCGCCAGCTGCTGGGTGATGGTGCTGCCGCCTTCCACGATGGCGCCCGCTTTGAGGTCGTTCACGAGGGCGCGCGCCGTGGCGATGGCATCGAAGCCGGGATGGGCGTAGAACCGATGATCCTCCACGGCCACGACGGCCTGCAGGTACAGGTCCGGCAGCTCGTCGATGGGCGTGAACGACTCGCTGCTCTGGATGGATGCGGCCATCTCGTCGAGGCCGGCTTCCTCGATCGCTTCGCGGTACAGGTTGAACCCGCGTGCAAGAAAGTACACTTCCACGAGCACGACGAGGATGAGCGCCGCCAGGGCGAGGCGCCCGATGAACGTGATGGCTGGATGCGCCGTCGATGCACGATGCGCCGTTCCTTTCATGGTTTCCACCTTTCTGTAGAGGAAAACTCCCCACTACGTTATACCAAGCGGTTCTTAACGCCGCCTTACCGACCGCTTGCCCCATCCTTACATTCCTGCAAGAAAGGCGTGTTCTATCAGGTAAACGATGGGCTATACTTTTGAAAACGACACGAACGAGAAGGGTGCGGCCGTCGCGTGCGGCAAGGCCGGTAACACCATCGAAGGACGGTGCGACGAACATGATGATATCGACACGGGGACGCTATGCGTTGCGGCTCATGATCGACATCGCACGACAAGGGGAAGCCGGCGCGCTGGTCACCATGCGGCAAGCGGCCGAGCGGGAGGATCTGTCCGTCAAATACCTCGAACAGCTGGGCGGGGCGCTGGTGAAGGCGGGCGTTCTCAAAAGCGTGCGCGGCGTGAGCGGCGGGTATCTGTTGGCGCGTCCGGCTGATCAGATCACTGCGGGAGACGTCTTGCGCGCCACCGAGGGCAGCTGCGCGCCGGTGTCATGCCTCGAAGACGGCGCGGAGGCGTGTCCGCGCCGCGATCAGTGCGTGGCCATCAATTTCTGGCGTGGGCTCGACCAGGCCATCGAGGATTACGTGGACAACGTGACGCTGGCCGATCTGGTTCAGATGGGCTAGAGGTCGCGCGTCGCGTACCCGCGAACCGCCGCGCGCTCCGATACGACGTACAAGGCGAGCGCCGCCGCCGTGACGCATCCTCCCACGACGAGCGCGCCGCCCAGCGACTGCGCGGCGACGACGATCCGGCCCACGAGGGGAAGGAACGCGTCGAAGTTCATGGAGCGAAACGCGTAGATCCATCCCATGAGGGCGAGCATGAAGGCGAAGGGGATGTAGCTGGCGAGTTTGCGGTGGCTGTCGGCGAACATGAACGGCAGCAGCACGCTGAACATGGCGATGGTGAGGGCGAACGTGCCGGCCGCGAACGATACGACGCCCGCAGCGTCGAAGCCTACGGCGAAATGGCGGACAAGCGGAAGCCCCGGCACAACGGCGTTGACGATGCAAGCGGTCGTATACGCTGCGACGCCGAGGGCGACGCATCCGGCGACGACGATGGCGATGCTTGCGTAGCGTCCCGCCACTACGTTTGCTCGCGAAAGCGGCAAAGCCTGGCGAAAGGCGACCCAATCGCGCCGCTGGTCGCGCAGCAGCATGGGCATGAGCACCATGTGGGACATGGGGAAGCCGGTGAGCAGGATGATGGGAGTCGCGTTGCCCGCCACCAGGCATATGCCCGTTGCAAGGAGCGCCCACAGCGCCACGTTCTTCGGCAGCGATTTCGCCAAAGCGAGGAAATCGGCAAGCATCATGGTCTTCATGGGGCGCTCCTTTTCCGTTCGCTAGAGCTCGCGTTTATGGTACAGCTTGGTGGAGATTGCGGCCGAGATCGCGTAGACGGCGGCCGTGATCGCAAGAACTCCGGCAGCGATGGCGATGGTGCCCGCGGGCGACTCCAACAGGTTCAGCACGTTCGCGACGAACTCGGGCGGCGGCCCGTTGCCGTCGAGCTGGAACGCGAAGAACACGCCGATTATGATGAGCAGCGGCAGGTAGCGGACGCCCTTCGTCATGCCGAACCGCGAGAACAAGGGCATCGTGACGGACAGCATGACCAAGATGATGGCCAATCCGGCGACGGACGCGAAGAGCATGGCCTGCCACGAGAAGTTCATCATGAGGTCGGCCAGCTGGGGAACGCCGGGGGCGATCTGCGCGACGGCGACCATCACGAGCGTCACCAGCAGGCCTGCCGCGATGCCCAGCAGCGCCAACAGCGCGAAGCTGACGTAGCGGCCTGCGATCACGTTCGATCGCGACATGGGCAAAGCCAGACGGAACTGCTGCCAGTTGGCGCGTTCGTCAAGCGCGAGGATGGTGATGGTCAGCGAGAAGGGAATCATCACGCCCACCATGGGAGCGGCAACGTAGAGGTTTCCTATCACGACGGTGATGAAGATGCCCACGGCGATGGAGACGCCCAGCTGTTGCAGCAGGTATTTCTTCGCGATCAGGAGATCGGACATGATCATGGCTTTCATCGGACCTCTCCTTTCAGCATCATGCCCATGTAGACATCGATATCGGCCTTGTCCACGGGGATGTTCTTGAAGTTCTCGGCGAACGCGAAACGGTCGGGAGCCAGTACGTCGATGCCGTAGGGGTGGCGCATGCTGCGCAGCTCGCCGGGGGCGAAGAAGCCGCTCTCGGCGATGCGCTCGTAGTCGGTCGCGCGGCAGTGCGCGATGCCGGCCAGATCGGTGATCGTGTCCTTCTCGACGGCGAACACGATGCGGCCGGCGTCGATGCACACGATGTAGTCGGCGATCTTCTCCAAATCGCTGGTGATGTGGCTGGACATGAGGATGCCGTGGCGCTCGTCGCGCATGTAGCCGCGCAGGATGTCGAGCGCTTCCTCGCGGGCGAGCGGGTCGAGCCCGGCGGTGGCCTCGTCGAGGATCAGCAGGTCGGGGTCGTGCGCCAGCGCGCAAGCCAGCGACAGCTTCATGCTCATGCCGCGGGAGAGGTCCTTCACCGTCTTGCTCTTAGGCAGCTGGAACTGTGCCAGGCGCTGCTCGAAGTCGGCAGGGCTCCAGGAGTCGTAGCTGTACGACATGAGCTTGCCCACCGAGGCGACGGTCATCTCCTCGGGGAACGAGCAGGTGTCGAACACCACGCCCGTGCGTTGCTTGGCGTCCTTGATCGCCTTGCTGCCGGCGTGCTCGCCGACGTTCTGGCCGAGCAGCTCGATGGAGCCGGCATCGGGGTATATGAGGCCGAGAATGGCCTTGATGGTGGTCGTCTTGCCGGCGCCGTTCGAGCCGATGAAGCCGACGACGCTTCCGGCGGGCACGGTGAGGTCGACGTTTCGGAGGTCGAAGCCGTCATAGTGCTTCGACAAGCTGCGTATGCGGAGGAGGTCGTTCATCAGTCGTCACTTTCTGCGATGAGGTCGAGCATGTCATGGAGCTCCGGGATGCCGACGTTCGCGCCGCGCGCTTCGTCGACGGCCTGGACGAGCAGCTCCTCGATGTGCCGAAGGCGCTCCTCGCGAAGAAGCTCGAGGTTGCCGCCGGCCACGAAGCTGCCCTTGCCGGGCACCGTCTCGATGAAGCCTTGGAGCTCCAGCTCGGCGTACGCGCGCTTGGTCGTGATGACGCTGATGCGCAGGTCGCCGGCCAGTGCTCGGATGGAGGGCAGCTGCTGTCCTTCGCCCAGCTCACCCGTCAGGATGAGGGCCTTCATCTGCGAGACGATCTGGTCGTAGATGGGCTTGTCGCTCGCATTCGAGATGATGATGTCCAACTCAGGCTCCCTTTCGTGGTTTCGTGCGCGAGCACCGGGGCGTCCCCCTGCGCTCGGGTGGCGCGTCGCGGCGTCCCGCTTCGCGCCGGGAGAGGCCAAGCACGTTCCTCGTCCCCTCCGGCCGGGCATCGTCCACTCCGTAACGTGTAGAGTGTATATACCCGATATGCACACTATAAACAATAGATACGGAAGCGTCAAGACAGCGCATGCGATCAACTGCCGTCATTGACGCAATACGGTATTGCGCATCTATGCTCGATGAAGCGAAAGGAGCGTGTCATGGTTGCCGTCATCGACAACGAAGAGCTTCCGAAAGCTTTCCCCTCGCTTGAAGACCTAAGGAGCGGGCATCGTGCATTGACGCCTGAGCGAAAGGCGGAACTGCGGGAGCTTATCCGTTCGACGACGCTTGAGGCGCCCGACGGCTGGGGAGAGCGGTCGTTCAAGGAATTGCTTGAACGAGGCTAGGGAGGAGCGTTATGCGCGCTTGGGAGCTTTCGCGAGGACGGGGTTGACGTAGCGGCCGCGACGCTCGGTCTTCGCACCGTACTGGATGGCGTTCACGGGGCAGCGGTGCAGGCAGGCGAGGCACTGCGTGCAGCCCAGCTCGGCCCAGCGGGGCGCGCCTTCGATGATCGTGATGGTGTTGGTGGGGCAGAGGTCGGCGCACTGGCCGCAGCTGATGCAGGTGGGCAGCGCGAAGAACTCCGAGGTGGATCGCGGCTTCTCGTCCTTTTCGGTGAACTTGGACAGCACGATGCCTAGGGGATTGCGGTGCTCGGCGCGCACGTGCTCGCGGGCTGCGATGCGATTTGCCGTCTCGCGCGCGGCAAGTTCCGCGCCGGCAAGCAGGCGCTTGCGCTTCTCGCCTTGGGCGGGCGCGTACAGGTATGTGCAGTTGCCCACCGATTTCACGCTGAACGAGGCGTCGAGGTTGATGCCCTGCGCGTCCAACAGGCGCTTGCCGAAGACGCGCGCCGTGCTGCCCACGAACGCGCCGCAGCTGATCACGGCGAAGCAATAGTCGGGCGTGAAGGTTTCCTTGTTGCCCGTGCGGAAGCGGGCTCGCTTGAGGAACGCATCGATGATGGGCGGCGTGGTGTAGTTGTAGACGGGGAAGACGAAGCCCAGCTGCTCGCCTTGCGCGAGCGTGAAGTCGAAGTCCTTGTACTTGTAGGCCGCGCCGATGTCGACGAGCAGGTCGTCCGTTGCGCGCGCGATGGTCTGCGCCGCCGCGAGCGAATTGCCGGTGCCGGTGAAGTAGAAGATCATGAGCCGCCTTTCCGTCTGTATGCCTTCAGTATACCAAGCCGAGCCTGCGCGAACGATGACCCTTTTGCAACCGAAGGCGGTTACGATGTTTCACGTGAAACATTTGTACGTTTGATCGACGTGCGCGTCTGCTTCGCCTCGGACGTCCTTCGCCGTTTCCGGCAGGATCGAAGCGAGCGAATGTTTCACTTGAGACATTCCGCCGCCGAGGCATGCGGCGCCCGTTCGCTTCGCTTTGCGGCTGCTTGAGGCCGCTCTGGTATGATGAGCGGGATACGAAGGCTGCAACGCGAAGGAGAAACCCATGGCGGACGTGCTGTTCATCGAATATCCGAAGTGCTCCACTTGCAAGAAGGCTAAGGCGTGGCTCGACGCGCACGATGTGGCGTACGCCGACCGCCACATCGTGGAGGACAACCCGACGTCCGACGAGCTGGCCGCTTGGCATGCGAAAAGCGGACTGCCGCTGCGCCGTTTCTTCAACACCAGCGGCATGCTGTACCGCGAGCGCAACGTAAAGGCCCTGCTGGATGCCGGCATGAGCGACGCGGACGCCTACGCGCTGTTGGCCGAGAACGGCATGATGGTGAAGCGCCCGCTGGTGGTGGGCGACGACTTCGTGCTGGTCGGCTTCAAAGAGGTCGAGTGGGAGCGGGCGCTGCTCTAGCGCGACAGCGCGCCGGAGCATCGTCGCATCGTCGCGCTAGAGCGCGTCGGTGTCGAGCCACAGCGTGAACGGACCGTCGTTGGTCAGGCTCACGTCCATGTAAGCGCCGAAGCGCCCCGTTTCCACGCGAGGCACGTCGCGGCGCGCGCGTTCGACGAACCATTCGTACAGCCGGTTCGCCTCGTCGGGCGCGCCCGCCTCGGTGAACGAGGGGCGGTTGCCTCGTCTGCAGTTCGCGAACAGGGTGAACTGCGACACGACCAGCACTTCGCCGCCCACGTCGGCTAGCGACAGGTTCGTCTTGCCCTCGGCGTCCTCGAAGATGCGCAGGCGCGCGATCTTGCTCCAGAGGCGTTCGGCCTGCTCCTCGCTGTCGTCGTGACCCACGCCTAGCAGGATGAGCAGCCCGCGCCCGATGCTGCCCGCCGTCGCGCCGTCGATATCTACCCGCGCGTTCGACACGCGCTGAACCACCGCTCGCATAGAAGCCTCCTCGCTTGCAGGGCGCTTGCGCCCGTTGGATTCTCTCGTTTCAGTATAACGGGGTTTACAGCGGGGTCGGACGGGCGTATAACAAGCTGATTCGAATGCGGCGCCCGCGCCGAGGCATGTAGGGAAGGAACGCTTATGAGCTACGCGATCGTGTACGACAGCCGCACCGGGAACACTGAGGCATTGGCGCGGGCGGTGGCCGCCGCGCTGCCGAGCGAAGGGCGCCTTGCGTTCGGTCGGGTGGACGAGGTGGATCGCGCCGCCGTCGCGCAGGCCGACCGCGTGTACGCAGGGTTCTGGACGAACCGTGGCGATTGCGGCGACGAGTTGGCCGAGGTTCTGGCCTCGCTCGCGGACAAGGACGTGTTCCTGTTCGGGACGGCCGGGTTCGGAGCCGACGAGACGTACTTCGCGGGCGTCATGGCGCGCGTGGCGGTGCATCTGCCCGAATCGGCGCGGATCGTGGGCACGTTCATGTGCCAGGGCCGCATGCCCGCCAGCGTTCGCGCCCGCTACGCGCAAACCGCCGAGGCTAAGCCCGAGCAGGCTGCGCGCATGCATCAGCTCATCGAGAACTTCGACGAAGCGGCGAGCCATCCCGATGACGATGATCTCGCGCGTTTGCGCGAAGCTGTCCAAGCGGCGAGCTAGCATGGCGAAGCCGGCGAGCCTTCCCGGCATCGGCTTCCATGCCGCGTTGCGGCTGTCCGATGCGGGCGTCGTAGCGCGTTAGCCCTCGGCGGGTTCCTCCAAGCGCGACCTGAGCAGCTGGAGCCCGCCGACCACGGCGCCGCCGATGAGGAAGAACACGATGCTGAACGTGTCGAGGCTCATGGCCGGCTGCGGCTCGCTCAGCGTGAGCGGCCCTTGCGTGATGGAGAACAGCGACCCCAGCATCATGCCGATGATGGCGTAGATGGTCTGCGAGCGGAAGCGCTCGAGGCACATTCTGATGAGTCGGACGAACAGAAGCATGCCGCATGCGATGCCCGCCGCGAACACCATCAGAATAGGCAGGTAGGACAGATCGAGCCCCATCGTCGCGCGCACCGCACCCATGATGGGCACGTACAGCCCGAAGATCAGCAGCAGCGTGGAGCCCGATATGCCCGGCAGCACCATTGCGGAGATGGCCGCCATCGCCGCCAGGAACACGTACGCCACCAGGCCGAGGTCGAGGCTCTTCGCCGCAACGTCGATGCCCTCTCCGCTCACGGGGCTCAGCAGCGTCACTGCCACGACGAATGCGACGCCCACGACGGCGAACGCGAGGTACGGCAGCCGTTTACGCAATGCGTCCAGCTCCTCGCGCACGACGATGGGGATGGCGAACACGATGAATCCCATGAACAGCGAGCTGACCTCGTAGATGTGCGTATCGAAGAAACTGGTCAGCACGAGCGCCGACAGCCCGAACCCGATCGCCCAACCTGCGCCCAGCTTCAGCAGGAAGCGCACGGCTGCGAAGCGCGCAGCCCTCGCGCCGTGGAACAGGTCGTCCAGCGAGCCGATGAACCGGTCGTAAAAGCCCAGCAGGAAGGCGACGGTGCCGCCCGACACCCCGGGCACGCTGTCGGCCAGGGCCATGCAGAACCCGCGGACGGAGTTGACGATGAGTTCGGTAAAGCCCTTCACGGATGACTCCCTTTCGGTTTCCAATGTGAACAGCATGGCGTATTCGCAGGGGAATCCTCGAGTCGTACACCGATCGTTGGAGGATATTCAGACCGCTTAAGATTCGGTAAAGCCCGTGTAAAGGGAAGGTAAAGCCGCAGCGTTTTCGACGAATCGGGTCTGATGTGCAAGACGACCAAAAAAAGCCCGGGGCCGTAAGCGGCCTCGGGCTTCGCGGTGATCGCAATCGTGCGCGCTCTAGATATGGATGTTCCCGAACGTGATGACCGAGTAGATAAGGCCGGCGATGCCGAGCGCCAGCACCACGGCCAGGATGACCTTGTCCGACCGCTTCTCGAACAGCTTCGCCTGTCGGTCGTGCTGGCGCACGCCCACGATGTACAGCGGCAGGCCGATGGCGTACACGATGCAGGCCACCATGAGGTAGTTCAGGCCGGCCGCGTAGATCAGCCACAGTCCGTACAGCGAACCGGCCGCGCCCGTGAACACGGCCATGCCGCGGCTGGCGAAGATGCCGGACGGGTACTCCTTCTTGACGGCGATCTTGAACAGGAACAGCGTGCAGAAGAAGTAGCACGGAAGCGCCATGACGCTGGTGATGCTGATCATCGTGGTCCAGGCGTTGTTGCCTATGAAGAACGAGATGATGAGCACCACCTGCACGACGATAGTGGTCCACAGAAGGGATGTGGACGGCGAGCCGTTCTTGTTCTCCTTCACGAACATTTTGGGGAAGATGCCGCTTTTGGAGGCGGCCAGCGGCATCTCGCCCAGCATGAGCATCCAGACGAGCCAGGAGCTCAGCACCGAGACGATCACGCCGGCGTTCACCATGATCTCGCCCCATTTTCCGAACGACTTCAGCATGATGGCCGCCATCGACGGGTCGGCCATGCTGCCGACTTCCGCTTGCGAGTACACGCCGAGGGGCAGAAGCGACACGACGATGTAGAGCGCCAGCGTGACGAGGAAGCCGATGGTGGTTGCTTTGCGCACTGCGGCCTGCGATTTCGCCTTGCCCGACACGACCACGGCGCCCTCGATGCCCAGGAACAGCCACAGCGTGACCAGCATCGTGGACGAAACCTGAGGCATGACGTTGCTGAAGTCCAAGGTCAATGCCACGCCGTCTTTCATGCCCCAGAAGCCTTCCATGAACACCGAGAACTTGAACACGGTGGCCACGGCCAGGATGAAGATGAACACGGGCAGCAGCTTGCCGATGGTGCCGATGATGTTCAGGAAGCTGGTGGACTTCGCGCCGCGCAGGGCCAGCAGGTACATGATCCACGTGATGATGGAGCCGCCGATGATGGACGGAATGTTATTGCCGCCCGTGAAGTCGGGCACGAAGTAGTTCAGCGTGGCCATGACGAGCACTGAGTAGGCAACAAGCGCGAAGCAGTTGCAAATCCAGTAGCCGTACGCCACGAAGAAGCCGATCAGCTTGCCGAAGCCTTTCTCGGCGTACGTGTACAGGCCGTTCGTGAGCTCGGGTCGCGCGGCCGACAGGATGCGGAACGTGTTCGCGATGAACCAGATGCCGATGCCGGTGACGACCCAGGCGATGATGATGGCTCCTGCGGAGGCGTCTGCGGCCATGTTCTGGGGGAGGTTGTAGATGCCTCCGCCGATCATGGCGCTGATGACGATGCCTACCAGGCCGATCAGGCCAACTTTTTTCGAGCTGTCCTGGGCCGATGATCCGCCGGAACCGGAAGCGGTTTTGTCTGCCATGTTTCCAGTCCTTGTCTAAACGTGATCGAGCCGCCCGGGGGTTGCCTGGACGGCTCGATCAGGGGGATACCGTCGGTTACGCGATGTCCGTGAGCGGCTCGAAGTCCATTTGCTTGAGCCAGTCGGACAGGTGCAGGTTGTTGAGCGAGGCGAATCCGGTAGCGGGCACGGCGTTGCGGGCCAGCGTGACGTAGGGACCCACCGTGATGGCGTTGCCGATCTCGCCCGGCTTCATCATGCGGTGAGCGAAGCCCACGTAGGTGCGGTCGAACAGCACGTTCTGGTCGCGGCCGCACTCGACGACGGACCAGACGATAGCTTTGCGATGCTGCTCGAGGAACGCGATCATGTCCTCTTCGTTGTCGTTCTCGGTCCACACGCCGGCATCCTCGATGAACAGGTCGGCCGCGAAGTCGCGATCGGCGGAAAGGGAGATGGCGATGAAGGACCACACGCCGTAGCCTTCGCCCTCCTTGAGCGGGCGGTCGGTCTTCGGGCGGTAGGCGACGACGCCCTTGTTCGCGCAGATGGTGTGCGCGCCCGGAATGGGATGGTAGCGGCGGTTCTGCTCGGTGCCGAACAGCTCCACGCCTGCGCTCAGCAGCGGGGCGGCGTCGTACACTTCCAGCTCGCGGCCGTTCCACTGCTTCTCGGTGAACAGCGGCTTGCTCTTGCCGTTGTCGACCGAGTCGTGGCGGGCGAGGTCGTAGCCCCACACCTGTCCGGCCATGCCGCAGAACGACGAGGCGGTCAGCATGTTGATCTGGCCGACGTACGCATCGGCGGCCTCGGCCTTGTCGTACGTGACGATGCGGTCGACCAGCTCGTCGTTGGTCTTCTCCACCGTGCCTGCCGAAACCTTCAGCACGGACACGTAGCCGTTGCCGTAGGCGCCGGGCATGCCGTATCCGTCGCAGTAGTCGTCGTACGGACTGATGGCCGTCTTGTCGATATGCGGCGCGCGCATGGTTGCATGGTGGTTTGCCTCGCGAGCGATAGTGCGGTTGCGTCGCTCCTCAACGTTCTTCATGGATGGAACTCCTTTCGTATGCGAACGATTTCAGCGCCGATTGTAGGACCCCTCGTGCGTGTGGAATTTCGCAGGGGGGTTTCGATGGCGAGCCGTGCTTTGCCCGACGATGCGCCGTCACGAAGATGAAAGGAAGGTGTTGCCGGGATTCGTCGCATCTCTTGACGGTGCTGTTGACATACCGTATATTACAAACGTTATATAACGGTTGTAATATACGGGAGGGTGAGGATGCCGGAGCAGAAAGTGGGGCGCGAGACGGTGCTCGATGCTGCACTGGGCTTGCTGCGAGAGAGGGGAGAAACGGCGCTGAGCGCACGGACGGTGGCCGAGCGGGCGGGCTGCTCGGTGCAGCCGATCTACAGCTTGTTCGGCGACATGCGAGGACTCGTGCACGCACTGTACGACCATGCGCGCGCGTGGGTCGCGGCGTACAACCGCGAGCATGTGGACGACGGCCGTAATGCGTTCGAGGCGAATGGGTTGTCGCATCTGCGCCTTGCGCGCACGGAGCGTCATTTGTTCCAATTCCTGTACCTATCTCCGCACATGGAGGCGACGAGCTTCGCGGAAGTGTACGAGAGCGTGGCCATCAACGGCGTGCAGCAATGCATCGAGGAGCTGGGGCATCTGTCGCCCGCGGCGGCGCGCGCGCTGTACCTGCACATGATCGTGTACACCCACGGTATGGCGGCCATGCTGGTTGCGGGCGCGCAATTTTCCGACGAGGAACTGGGCGAACGCTTGAACGAGGCCTTCACGGGTCTGCTGACGTTGGTGAGATGAGGGAAACCATGGAGGAGTCGGAGAGAAGTTGTGCGAGCGATGCTTCACGTGAAGCATCGGGTGTTTCAGAACGTATGTTGCATGATGCCGCCTCGGCCGAGACGCGAGCGGGGGAGCCGAATGGTCCGATGCGAGGCGGGCGAGGACGTGTAGCCGCGCGGTCGGCCGACGAGGTGCGCGGGTCGGCAGCGCGCTCGGCCGACGAGGTACGTGCGCGGCGCGAACGGGGAAGGAAGCGGCAGAACGCGCGGAGGCTGGCCCTGCTCGTGTCGTTTCTGCTGTTCCCGGTCATCATCTTCTACTTCTCGCCGGCGCTGATCATCGAGGGCGCCTTGGAAGGGGCGGTGGCTGCCAGCATGCTCGTGTTCTGCCTGCAGTTCTTGTCGGCTATCGTGCTGCGTCGCGCGTGGTGCGGGTGGTTGTGCCCGGCGGGCGGCCTGCAGGAGCTTGAGGCGACCGCCGTAGGCAAGCCCGCGAAACTGGGGTGGAGGGCGCGCGTCAAGTATGTGATCTGGGTGCCGTGGGTGTGCTCCATCGTAGCGTGCGCATGGATCGCCGGTGGTTTCACGACGGTCGACCCGTTGTACGGCATACCGGGCGGCGTGTCTATGAACAGCCCTTTGGGATTGCCTATCTATTTCGGCATCGTGGCGCTGTTCTTCGTTCCCAATCTGCTCTTGGGGCGTCGCGCCATGTGCCACTGCATCTGCTGGATGGCGCCGTTCATGGTATTGGGCGAGAAACTGGGTTCGGCGCTGCGGGTTCCGCAACTGCGCATCGAGGCCGATCCGAATGGCTGCATCGGCTGCGGGAAGTGCGACCGCGCGTGTCCGATGAGCCTGCCGGTGCAAGACCTCCTGGCCGGCGGTGCCGTCGCCGACGCCGAATGCATCCAGTGCGCCGCCTGTGCCGACGTATGTCCCAAGGGCGTGCTGCGTCTGCGCATGGGCCGCATGCGGTAAGCGAGCCCGAATCGGAATGTATCACGTGAAACATTAGTACTGTTTGTCCACTTCGATCAGCGCATGCCCTTCTTTCGAATAACGTCTGGCGAGGGGAGCGCCGCGCAACCTCAATCCGGTCGAAAAAAATTGCACGCGTCTGTTGACCCTCACGTAACGTGAGGGTGTACGCTGGTTGCACGCAGGAAAGGAGGCGCGCATGGAACGGGAACGGACGGGCGTCGGGTACACGGTGCACGAGTTGGCCGAGCTGTCGGGATGCACGGTGCGCACGCTGCATCATTACGACGATCTGGGGCTGGTGCCCGCGCAGCGCGCCAACAACGGGTACCGGCGCTACGGCGCGGCCGAAGTCGACCGGCTGCATCAGGTGCTGCTGTACCGGGAATGCGGCATGCCGCTTGCTGCCATCGGGCGTTTGCTGGACGACCCCGCGTTCGATGCGCGCGACGCGCTGGCCGGCCACCTGCGCGAGCTGCATGCGCGCAAGCGGCGATTGGACGGATTGATCGCGAGCGTGGAGAAGACGCTCGCCTGTATGGAAGGTTCTGCAACCATGGAAGACGAAGAGAAGTTCGAGGCGTTCAAGCAAGGCCTCGTGGACGAGAACGAGCAGCGCTACGGCAAGGAGGTGCGCGAGCGTTGGGGCGACGATGCGGCCGATGCGAGCAACGCGAAGCTCATGGGCATGAGCGTCGAGCAGTACCGCCGAACCCAGGAGTTGGAGCAGGGCGTCAAGGATGCGCTGGTGGCAGCGATGGCCGCGGGCGACCCGACGGGCGAGGACGCGCACCGCGCGGCCGACCTGCACCGCCAATGGCTGTGCAAATTCTGGAAAGACGGAACGTATTCGAAGGCCGCGCACCTCGGCCTAGCCGAGATGTACGTGGCCGACGACCGCTTCAAGGCCTACTACGAGGCCGTCGCCCCCGGTGCTGCGGAATTCCTCCGCGACGCCATCAAGGCGTACTGCGCATAGGAACGTGCGCCCCGTCGCCATTCGCGGCGGCGGGGCGGCATCTTCGCTCGTAAAACACGCCTCGGCTCCCAACGCGTGTTTTACGAGCGAAGATGCTTCGCCGGAGCGTGGTTATTCTTCTTCGCTTGCGAGCAGGCAGGTTGCTTCTAAGGCTTGCGACAGCTCCTCCTCGGTTGGCAGGCAGAGCACGTACTGCGATGCGAAGATCCCCTTCTTATCGGCGAGGACGGAATACTTGGCTACCGCCTCGTTGCGATTCGCGCAGAGGACGATGCCGATGGTTGGATTGTCGTCAGGCTGGGTGCATTGGTCGTCGAACAGGCGAACGTAGAAGTCCATCTGCCCGACATCCTGGGGCGTGAGCTTCCCGGTTTTCAGGTCGATCAGGACGAAGCATTTGAGGACGTAGTGATAGAACACGAGGTCGATGTAGTAGTGGTCGCCATCGGCGCTGACTCGCTGCTGGCGCGCGACGAACGAGAACCCCTTCCCCAACTCCAATAGAAATTGCTGGAGTTTGTCCATGAGCGCTTGCTCTAAATCCGTTTCCAGGTAGTTCGAGTTGCCGTTCAGATCGAGGAAGTCGAGCACGTAGGGGTCTTTGAGGATGCCGTCGGCTTTAGTTGGCGGCTCGAGGTTCTGGATCTCTTGTCGAACCTCGTCTTTTCCTTCTGCGCGAGTGGCCAAAAGCCGTTCGTAGTAGAACGAGTGGATCTGCCGGTCGAGTTGTCGTACCGTCCAGCGCTCTTCGACGGCGGAGCGCACGTAGAAGTCGCGACGGACGGGATCATCTATGCGTATGATCAGGCGATAATGAGACCAACTCAATTCCGCACACAGTGTGTGCGGAATTGGGAAAGCTTGATAGAATTGCCGCATAGCTTGAAGATTTCGTTCCGTGAACCCCTTTCCGAATTCGGCTGTCAGCCGTTCGGACAGGTATTCCATCAGATGCTGGCCGTATTCGGCGCGGTCGCCCTGCGCTTCGACGATTTGCCGGCCGATCTCCCAATATGCGGAAACCATCGCGTCGTTGACTGCCGCCGCCGCTTTCGTGCGCGCGGTTTCGAGTGCGGTGCGAACCGATTGATAGACGGCTTCGTCCGGGGAAGGATCGTAGATCTGCGCCATGGACAGCCTCCTTTCGAGAAGGCGGCTGTCCTTTGCGGGAAAGTTAGGGTAGCACCCAACCAGTGAATACGATGCGCTTCATTATACAGAACATCAGTTCGTTTATCAAGCCTCGTCTTCCGTCAGATCCAATCGGTTGATGCGGTCGGCCAGGTCGGCGCCGCGTTCGTAGAACAGGAGGTCTTCGTTGTGAGCGAAGTAGCGCTCGCAGCCGTGGTCGTTGATGAAGGCCATGCCGTAGCGGTTCACGGACAGGTCGGTGACCAGCAGCAGCATCTCCTGGCCATTGCGGAACGCGTCCTCCACGAAGCGGAAGGCGTTGTCCAAAGCGCTCGACACGGCCGCGATGCGCGCGTCCAGCGCATCGACCATTTCCCCGAACAAAGCTTTCACCTGCGAGAACGGCACCCCGCCGCCCGCAGCGTCGCAGCGCAGCGCGCGGTCGATCAGCGCAAGCGCGCGCTGGTAGGCCACGTACTTCTCGTCCGACAGCAGGCCCGCTTTGCGCTCGGTGTCCAAGCGTGCTTGGAGCGAGGCGGCTTCTTCGCGCAGGAGGGGCAGCGCGTTCGCGTCGTCGACGGTCAGCGCATCCCGCATCGCCGCCAGCCGTCCGTGCGCGAACTCCACCGCGCGCTCTTCCATCACGGCGTCGCGCAACCGTCCGCCCAAGGCGTCCGTGATCAGTCCCATGAGCGATACCCGTTCGTCGAACGCCGCCTCGCGGGCGCGTTCGACCACGCTCTGTTCCGCGGAGCCTTCCAGTATGCGTTCGATCTGGTAGTCGGCGCGGTACTTCGTGAACAGGTCGTAGTACACGCTGAAGCGCTTCGCAATCTCACCGTTCTGCACGTACTGGCCGATCAGCAGCTCGTCCACCGGGATGTCCTGCTCCTCGTACAGCTTCATCATGGCGGAGAGGTCGTCCCAGCCGCGCGCCGTGACGAACGACTTGCCGTCCACGGTGGTCTCCACGCGGTAGAAGTGATCGCGCTCGATGTCGAGGTACGTGAGCACGGCGGGGTGCACGCCCGTCTCCACGGCGAAGTCGCGCCAGGCGGCGAAATCAGGCTCCACGTCGATGCGCTTGAGGCGGTCCCAGGTGGCGATGTCGAAATCGTGCGCCGTGCGGTTGTACTCGGGCGGGTTGCCGGCCGTAACCACGATCCATCCGTCAGGCACGCGGTGGCGTCCGAAGATCTTGTACTGCAAAAACTGCAGCATCGCGGGCGTCAGCGTTTCCGACACGCAGTTGATCTCGTCGAGGAACAGGATGCCCTCGTGCTTGCCGGTGGCCTCCATCGCGTCGTACACGGCGGCGATGATCTCGCTCATCGTGTATTCGGACACGTCGTATTCCACGCCGTCGTACGTCTTCTTCGCGATGAACGGCAAGCCGAGCGCGCTTTGGCGCGTGTGGTGCGTCATCGAATACGACACGAACCCCACGTCGAGGTCCTGGGCGATCTGCTCCATGATGGCCGTCTTCCCGATGCCGGGCGCGCCCAGCAGGAACACGGGGCGCTGCCGTTCGGTGGGCAGACGGTAGTTGCCGAACTCGTCCTTCGAAAAGTACGCCAGCATGGCGTTTTTGATCTGCTGCTTTGCCTGACGGATGTCCATGATTCCTCCTGACGGCTTTCCGTGGCGGCCGCCTAGCCGCTCACCCCCTCGTCGCTTTCGCACACGACCCGGCCGCTCGGCCGGGAAATGTGTTTGCGAACAATTCACCGGATTGTTCGCTAGCTCAAGCTCCTCGGCGCTTCGTGGCTATGCGACTCGCCACGGAAACCCTGTTCCTCCATTGCTGACATTTCTTCCAATACGACGGTTTCGTCGAGCTCCACTTTCATGGCCCACGCAGGGACGTTCGGACTCGCGGCGGCCGAGGCGTCGTCGACGAAGACGAACGCGGTGTCGTAATCGGGCTTGCGGGCGGGATAGGTTCCCTGCCCGTCGGTGAAGTAGATGAGGCCGCCCAGGTTCACGAGGTCGCCGCGCTCCACGGCGTCGTCCACGTAGGCGAACACGGGGCGGAAGTCCGTGCCGCCCAATCCTTTGATCTCGAGGCCGTCCAGGTAGTCGTCCAGATCGCGCAGGTTCGAGATGCGCGCGACGTCCGTGATGGCGGCGTCGCATTGCACGATGAGCACGTTCATGTCGGCGAAGAAGCTGGTCTCTTGGCTGAGGATGGCGTACGTCTTCTCGATGAAACGGCGCACGAGGCCGTCCTTGGTGGAGGCCGAGGTGTCGATGGCGATGACGAAGTCGCGGATGCGCCGCTCTTCCACGTATTCCAACGGCTCGATGAGCGGGAGGTTGCCGTAGCGCTTGAGCCCGTAGCAGTAATAAACGTAGTCGAACTCGTCGTCGTTCACGCGGATCTGCTCGCCCATCCGGGCGAACTTGCGCAGGAACTCGCGATAGTCCTGCTTCTCGCGCGTCACGGCGCGCAGGTTCATGGCAAGGTTCGCGCCCTCGACGCCCCACAGCTTCGCGTAGGCGTCAAGCTGCACGCCCATCTCGTAGGCCGCGCTCTTCCACTGCTCCTTGGACCGATCTAGGTTCACCGTGTCGGCGAAGCGGTCGTCGATGGAGCGTCCTACCTGTTCGGGAGCCTCTTTCTGCACGATGTCGTCCTGGCTGACCGCCTGGTGCGACTTGTGGTTCGGCTTCGCCTGGTCGGCATCGGACGGCATCTCCATGTCGGTTCCGCTCGTGGCGGATTGGGCCGACGCGGCTCCGTCCTGCGCGTCCGCCCCCTCATCGCGTTCGCCCTCTTCCGAATTCGTTTTGCGGGCCTCCTCTGCGGCTGCGAGGCGGTACCAGGGCTCATGGTCGTCCATGTAGAACGGTGCGCGCAGATCGGCCAGCTCGGCATCGTCGAGCCCCTCATCCTGCAGGTACCGGTACACGGTTTCTGCGGTTGCCAGCGGCAGCGCCGCGTCGATGCGCGCGAGGGTCGCGCGCTGGCGCTCGGCGCGAGCGGTGCGGGTGGCGGGCAGGTCGAGTTCGGAGATGGTGCGTTCCACGACGATGTCGCATGCGGCGTCCCAGCGCGCAACGTCCACGTGCGGGCCGGGGTAGAGGTGCAGGAACACGTTGTGCAGCACGATGTGCAGATAGGCGCGAGTGAGTTCGGCCGGTTCCGCGGCGTAGAGGCGCGCGAGCGTTGCGGGGTCGAAGCGGATGTGAAGGCCGTCAGTGGCCAGCGTGGCATCGCGCACGGGGAAAGGGCGCAGGCGCGCGAACGCAGCGTTCATGAAGCGCAGGTTCACGAGCAGCGCGTTTTTCGCAAGGTCGAGCGCTTGGCGGGCAAGCGGCTCGACGGCTTCGACGGCCATGATGCTCCTTTGAACGAATGTGCGTGCGCGAAGCGCGTGCTTGCTTCGCGGCGGCTCTTGCCTTCGTCGCTTCCCGCAGTGTAGCATGGGGGAAGCCAAGGGTAAACAGGCTCGTTGCCGAGAGGTTTTTGGGAGGTAGCACAATACTATGATGGAGAACACGCTGGTCTATCATGGTGCTCATGCGCCGATCGAAGAATTGCTTGATCATGCGATCAAGAATCCGGTGCGCCTCGACGCGCGCGATGTGGAGGTTGTCGAGGCTGCGCGGGCGGTGGAGGGCGAAGTGTGGTCTCCGCAGCTTCCGGCTTATCGGGCCTGGGCTGCCGAAGGGGAAGCCGGCGACGTCGCGGGCGGTGCGGGTCGCGAGGGGGATCTGTATTCCGCAGGCGCGCTGTGGATGGGCGAGTTCGACGAGCTGCTTGCCCAGGCGGCCGAACGCGATGCCGCCGACGCGCAGGAGACGCCGCGCGCTCGTATGGAGGAAGGGCTCCGCGGAGCCGTGGGGGTGCGGCAGGTGCCCGGCGGATATGCCCTGACCGCGTTCGATCTGCGGAGATTCGCTGCGGCGGTGGGGCAGAGCGACGATTTGGCGGTTCTGCTGCCCGCGTACGTGGACGGGATCCCCGTGGTGCGCGTGGCCGTGGAAGCGTTCGCGCGCCGCTTCGTGCAGGGCGTGGGGGTGCTGCTTCTGGTGGTGCCCGACACGGTGGAGCATATCGCTGCGAACGCGTTCGCAGCGATGTCGGCGCAGCGGATCCATATCGGGCGCGGCGTAAGCCAGCTAGGAGAGCAGCGCTGCGATTTGGCGGGAGTCTCGCCGCGGTTGGCGCGCCGGGAGTATTCGGTGGATGCCGGAAACGCGCGCTATCTGGCGCGCGAGGGCAACCTGTTTTCGGACGGCGGACGGGAGCTCGTGTTCTTGGCCTCTCCGTACGGCGAGCGCGTGAGCCTGCCCGATGGGGTGGAGCGCGTGGCTTCGTCGGCGTTTGCGGACGGTTGCGAGCCCCCTGCGGTGGTGGACTGCTCGGCGGCGCTTGCGCGCGTTGACTCTCGCAGCTGGGACGACGCGGTCTGGCGCTGCCCGGTCGAGGCTCCCGCGTACCGCGCGCTTCGCAAGCGCGGCGTCCGTCTGGCGGGGCCGGCAGCCGTCGAGTTGGAAGGATGCTGGTACGACTTCGACGCGGAGGGCGCGGTGCTGGTAGCGGGGCCGCCGAAGCCGATATCGGTGTCGCGGCGCTTCGCCGAGCAGGCTGCGGTGCGCGCCGTGGCCGTGCGCGGCAAAGACGAGGTTGCAGACGATGCCGACGTCTGCGCGCTTTCGCCCGCTGCGGCGGCTGCCGAGGCGGCCACGGAGTTCGCGGCCTCGGGGGAAGCGGGCTCCACCGTGGGTTACGTGTCGGCCAGCGCGAGCGACGTGCTGGCGCTTCCGCGACAGGTGGAAGGGCGGCCGCTCGTGCGCATCGGCGTAAGAGCCCTGCCGTTCGCGCCGGCCTCGGTGGTGGTACCCGAAACCGTGCGCATCATCGAACGCGACAACGCATGCCGCGGCACGAAGCGCCTGATCCTTCCCGAAGGGCTGGTTTCCATCGGCGCGCACTGCTTCTGGTCGCGTAAGCTGGAGGGGCCCGTGCTTATCCCGGCGAGCGTGCGCTCGGTCGGGGAGGGCAGCTTCGAGTACGCGGTGTGCCGCCTGTCGCACGTGGGGGCGATCGTGCACGTGTCGGCCGATCAGCTGCTCACCTGCTTTCTGACGGACGCCTCCGACGGCGTTCCGTTCGACTTCGGGCGCTACGACGAGCTTCTGCGGTCGGGGAAAAACCTGCCCGATCGTTTGGGCGCGCTGCTGCACCGGCTGGCCGTACCCTACCGGCTCGCCGACGACATGCGCTCGGTTCTGGTGTCGCACCTGCGGGGCTACGGGCGCGAGGCCCAGGAGCGCATCGCGCGCGAGGGAGATCGGAACATGGTGGAAGCTCTGGTCAAGGCCGGTTTTATCGACGATGCCTCGTTCGATCGGCAGATCGAGCTTTTGCGCGCTTGCAACCGCACCGACTGCGTGGCGTACCTCATGGAGCATCATCGCGCCCAGGCCAAGCCGACGAGCGCGAAGGAGCGGTTCGCGCTGTGAGCCACGGCGCGTAACGCGCGTCGGAAAGGCGTGGACCCTGCGCTAGGTTTAAGCGGTTTGAGCGACTGGGCGAATCCGCTTCGGCGGCGCGCCCTCGCGCTGCTATACTTGATGGCTCTGGAACGAACGAGGCTGTAAGAGGTGCGCGATGATCGACGAGATCCAAGTTGAGAACCTGGCGCTGATCCGCGAGGCGACGCTGGTGCCGGCGCGCGGGCTGACCGTGCTCACGGGCGAGACGGGCGCGGGCAAGACGGCGCTGCTCTCGGCGTTGAAGCTGCTCATGGGTGCGCGCGCCGACAAAGACGCCGTCCGCGACGGCGAGGAAGCCCTCTCCGTGTCGGGGAGGTTCTACGGCGCCGTCTTTTCCGGCTTTGCGTCTTCCGACGATCTTGCGGGCCGGTCTTCCGCTGACGCGGTTGAAAGCGGGGAGGCGGACGACGGCGTTCCCGTCGAGCTGGTCGCCATGCGCCGCGTAACCTCGGACGGGCGTTCGCGCGTGTCCATCGACGGCCGCATGGCCAGCGTCGGCGAGCTGGCTCGCGCCATTGCTCCCACCATCGACTTGTGCGGTCAGCACGAGCACCAGCAGCTCATGAAAACGTCCCAACATGTTCGTATGCTCGATGCCTGGGCGGGCGACGCGGTGGTACAGGCGCGCACCGCCTACGAGGAGGCGTTCGCGACGGCGAACGCGGCGGCGGCCGAGCTGACGCGCGTGCGCGAGGCGGGCGAGGCGTCCTCGGCCAAGCTCGACGAGGCGCGCTTCGTGCTGCAGCGCATCGACGCGGTGGATCCGCGCGAGGGCGAGTACGACGAGCTGCTGGACGACCTCGCCCGCGTGGAGCATGCTGAGGCATTGGCTGTCGCTGCGAACGGGGCGCATGAGGCGCTTGCGGGCGAGCAGGGGGCCATCGACGCGCTGGGCAGCGCGGTGGCGGCGCTCGACGGTGCGGCGCGTTACGATGCCAAGCTGGGCGAGTTCGCCGACGCGTTGCGCGAGGCGGGCTACGTGTTGGAGGACATGGCGCGCGAGACGCGCGACTACCGCGAGGGCGTGGAGTTCGACCCCGAGACGCTGGCGCAGCAGCAAGAGCGCATGGCTTCGCTGCAAGGGCTCCTGCGCACGTACGGTCCGCGCATGGAAGACGTGCTGGCGCGTCGCGCCGAAGCGGCCGACCTCGTATCGCTCGTGGACGATGCCGCCGAGCGCGAACGCGCGGCGCAGCGGGAGCTCGACCTGGCCGAAGAGGCGCTCGCGCAGGCGGCGTCCGCGCTGGCCGACGCGCGCGCCGAGGCCGCCCCGCGGTTCGCCGAAGCCGTGACGGCGCAGATGGATCGCCTGGAAATGGGCGGGGCGCAGCTGGTGTGCGACCTCGCACCGCTCGAGCGCGTTCAGTGGACGAAGGCGGGCCCGCAGGCCGTGGAGTTCCTGTTCCGACCTGGCGCCGGCATGCAGGCGCGTCCGCTCGCGCGCATCGCATCGGGCGGCGAGGTCAGCCGCGTCATGCTGGCCGTGAAGGTGGTGCTGGGCGAGGTCGACGACGTGGACACGCTTGTGTTCGACGAGGTGGATGCGGGCGTGGGAGGTTCGACCGCCGTGGCGCTGGCCGACGTGCTGGCCGATTTGGCGCGCACGCACCAGGTGATCGTCGTCACGCACCTCGCGCAGGTGGCCGTCCGAGGCCAGGCGCACTACGTGGTGCGCAAGGCTGCGGGGGACGAGGGGGCCATGCCCGAAACCGACCTGCGGCAGCTGCCCGAAAGCGAGCGTCCCGCCGAAATCGCGCGCATGCTGTCGGGCGATGCTACCGAGACATCGCTTGCGCACGCGCGCGAGATGCTGGCCCGAGCGGCCGGATAGCCCAAGCGGGCGACTCGTTTTTCTTGCGTTCCGCGCCGTTCGCTGTTAGCGGCGATCCCCGTTGCGTTGTCTGCCGATGGCGGTTGTGCAGGAGATTTCCCCTGCGGTGCACAAAAAGATGCGACGTTTGACGCACGGGGCTGAGAAAAGGCGCGACAAAACGAAAGCGCGCTCCCTTGTTGGGAAGCGCGCTTCCTTGACCTGCTGTTTTCTTCGGCTGCTCGAATTGCTGCTGCAAGCTGCGACCGCGAAATATCAAACGTCGCGTCTTTTTGTGCAAAAAAGGACGCGTTTCGTGCAAGGACCCGCCGTGCTGGCGCTCGACGTGCCCTGTCCGTTGCCGGTGCCCTCTCTCGTTGGCTACGAGCGGTTGCTCCGCTTTTTCCGCGTGATCTGCATGGCGATCGCGCAGGTCAGCGTTACGCCGCCGGCGAGAAGCGCGATGCCCAGCGCAATTTGCGGCAGGGGCGCATCGCCCGTCGCGGCGAGTGCGGCGGCGTTCGCCGGTGCCTGCTTGGAGTCGGTCGTGCTTGGCAAGGGCTTGGGCGCATCGGGCTTCGACTCCGGCTTCGGTGCTGGAGTCTCGGGTTCCGGAGCGGGCGCCGGCGTGTCCGGCGTTGGGGGAACCGGGGGCGTGGGAGCCGCCGCGCCCTGCGCCGCGAGGAGCAACGGCCCGGTGACGACGCTCTTCTTGATCGCGATCGCGCCGGTGGCCGGGTCGTACGTGTAATCGGTGCCCGCGGCCAGTGCGAGCGTTTGCCCGTCGGCCGCCCCGCAGCGCACGTCGATCGCGTCGGGCAGCAGGTAGCCTTCGTTCGCGCTCAGCTGGTAGAGGTTCGCATCTGCGCCGTCCTTCTCGAACGCGGCGGTCAACGCGGCGGACGGTTCCGCCGGGAAGCCTGCAGCCGTGTTCTTCGGCATTGCGCTGGGTACCGCGGCAATGGACAGCCCGGTCAGGTTCGCGCGCAGCGGATACGCGCACGAGGTCACGGTGCCGCCCTGGTCGCTGATGACGTTCTCGAAGATACCGCCTTCGATGACGCCTCGGTTGGTCACGTCGCTAAGGAACGTGCCGCCTGCGATGGTTCCGTGGTTCGTCACGCTGCCGTTGAACGTGCCGCCCGTCAGGACGGCGTTGTTGTAGTCGGGGTCGGGATCGCCGTTGGTTACGGTGCCGTCGAACGTGCCGCCGGATATGGTGCCGCCGCCGGTGGTGGTGTCTTCGTCGTTGCTTGTCACGGAGCTGGTGGAGGAGAACGCGCCGCCCGCGATGACGCCCCTGCTGAGAATCTTGCCGCTGAACGTACCGCCTTCGATGGTTCCGAAGTTGTCTATTTCATCCGAGTTGAACGTGCCGCCTTTGATGGTGCAGGATCGGTTCTCGTCGGGATCGAACCTCATGTATCCGTTCTGCACGTATGCGTTGAATACGCCCTGACCTTCGATGGCTCCGCCGTTGTCCACTCCGATGTTGAACTCGCCGCCGCGTATCGTGCCGTCGTTGGTCACGTTGTTGTTTTCGCCGCCGTCGTTGAACGTGCCGCTCGAAATCACGGCGCCGTCGTAGTTGTTCACGTAGCCGTTGAACGTGCCTCCCGCGATGGCGCCGGCGCCGGCGTTGTTGGATGCGTTTTGCACGGTTCCGTGGAACACGCCGTCCTCGATGGTTCCCTGATTCTGCATGCGGCCGTTGAACGTGCCTCCGCAGATGGAGCCGCCGAGGTTGGAGCTGTTGCCGCTGTTCACCTCTCCGTTGAACGTTCCGCCGTTGATGGCGAAGCCTTTGAATATGTTCACGGACTCGTTGAACGTGCCGTCCTCGATCGCGCCGCTTCTCATCCCCATGACCATGCAGTCGAACGTGCCGCCCGTGATGGTGCCGGAGGAGGTGCTCACGTACGATTTTGTGGGATCGTTCGGGTCGCTGTTGAAGGTTCCACCTGCGATGATGCCCGCGTTTCCGATGCTTGCGGTGAACGCGCCGCCCCTGATCACGCCGCCCGCTTCGTTGCGCACGGCGAAACCGGACGTCTGCGACGCATCGACGAACGTGCCGTCCTCGATGACGCCCTTGTTCCGAAGGAGGTTCTCGCTCGAGACGTTGAGCGCGTGGCCCGTGAACGTGAACGCGTGCCCCGCGCCAAGCGTGAGCTTGCCGTCGGCGTACGTCCAGCCTTCTCCCGACGTGCCGATCGGCGCGCCGTCGGCGCCGATTTCGATGGTGACGGGAACAGCGCTCGCGAATGCGACGTTTGGGTCGAGCAGGCAGACGAATGCGAGGGCGGTAGCAAGAGCGATCAGGCGTTTTCTCATGGGAGTTCCCTTCGGGCAGGTTAACGCTCAGATGCTAGCATGCAAGGGGAGTCTGTAGGCGACCGCTGCGAAAGCGGTGGGATGCGCTGCGAAAAAAGACGGCAGCCAAGCGGCTGCCGTCTCAGGGGAGCGAAAAGGGAAGGGCGCGTTAGATGGACGATGCCATCGCTTCGTCGTCGGGGAGCGCGGCGGCTTCCTCGGAGCGCTCCAGTTTCGACGCCGCTTCGGCGTCGCGCTCGGCCAGGTACTGCTGCATGGAGTAGTGCGTGATGTCGGAGCGGTTGATCACGCCCACCACCTGGCCCTCGTCCAGCACGGGCACCTTCTTCAAGTGGTTCTCGCCCAACACGCGACACACTTCGGGAAGGTCGGCATGCACGTCCACGCCGATGATGCCCTTCGCGCCGATGCTCTTCGCCGGCATGCCCATGAGCTCGTCGAGCTTGCGGGCGAAGTCCTGGTTGCCGCCGTCGGCGTCCACGGTCTGCATGATCATGACCACGGGGTCCATCAGCATCTGCGATCGCTTCGACAGGTAGCGCATGATATCGCCGTCGGATACGAAGCCCACGGCCTTGCCCTGTTCGTCTACCAGCGGGGCGGCGCTGATGTGCCGGTCCATCAGCACCTGCATGGCTTCGGCCACGGTGGCGTTGGCGGGCAGCGTGTACACGTCGCGCTTCATGATGGACTCCAGCACCGTGCGGCGGGAGTTGTCCCGATCCTTCTCGGCGGCCTCGCCCGGTTTGTTCTTCACCAGCGCCACGACCATGACGAAGCCGACGAGGCACAGCGCGCCGGCTAGGGCGAACGCCACGTCGATGCCGAAGATGCTGGCTTGCGTGGGAGTCATCGTCCGGGAGCTCATGTTCGTGGCGATAGTGGAGGCCGAAACGATGATGGCGGTGCCCAGCGAGCCCGCCACTTGGCGGAACGTGTTGTTCACCGAAGTGCCGTGGTTCACCAGCTCGTTGTCGAGCGCGTTCATGCCCCAGGTGGTGATGGGCATGTTCACCAGCGACAGCGAGAACAGGCGCACGGTGTACAGAAGGGTCAAGGTGATGATGCCGGTTTCGGTGCTCAGGAATGCGAAGCAGAACGTAGTCAGCGTGAGCACGCCCATGCCCACGAGCGCCAGCACGCGCGGTCCGTGCTTGTCGAACAGACGGCCGGCGATGGGCCCCATGGCACCCATGATGATGGCGCCGGGCAGCAACACGAGGCCGGACACGGTGGCGGAGTAGCCCATGAGCGACTGCAGGTAGATAGGCACCAAGATGCCTGCAGCCAAAAGCGCGCCTTGCACCAACATGCCGATGATCGTGGCGATGAGGAACTTGCGGTTCTGCAGCACGCGCACCTGCAGCATGGGCTTCTCCATCTTCAGCTGGCGTCGGAAGAAGAACACGAGCGCTACCGCGCCAACGAGCGTGCCGGCGATAGCGTCGGCACGCAGGCCGTAGGAGCCGATGGTGGACAGGCCGTACAATAGGCCGCCGAAACCCAGCGACGACAGGATGACGGAGGGCACGTCGAGCGTGACGTCCTTCTTCGTTTCGCCGCCCTTCTGCAGCACGAACGCGCCGATAAGCACTACGACGGCCGACAGCGCGGTGATGATGTAGAACATATCGTGCCAGGTGTAGCGGTCGATGATGACGCCCGCCACGGTGGGGCCGATGGCGGGGCCGAACGCGATGACGATGCCGAACAGGCCCATGGCCGTACCGCGCTTGTCCACGGGGAACGTCCACATGAGCACCGTCATCACAAGGGGCATGAGGATGCCCGCGCCGGCGGCCTGCACGAGCCGGCCCAGCAGCAGCACGACGAAGCTGGGACCCCAGCCCGCAAGGAAGCTGCCCAACGTGAAGATAACCATGGACACGAGGAAGAGCCGCTTGGTGGTGAAGCGGTCCGTCAAGAAAGCCGTGATGGGGATCATGATGGCGTTCACCAGCGTGAAGCCGGTGGTGAGCCACTGCGCCATGGAGGCGTCGACGCTCATCTCGGTCATGACCGACGGCAGCGCCGGGGCGACGACGGTCTGGTTCAGAACCGTCACGAACGTGCCGAACACCAGCACGGCCAGCATGACGATCTGCTTGCGCGTTAAACCCATATACCTGTTCCTTCCGAATGTGCGCTGCGAACAAAAACGCCTTTGAAGGGGAGCTTGCAGCTAACCCGACTTCAAAGACGCCCGTTGTCATGCGGTTGACGTGATTTACACTCAGTATAAATATTCATTCGGTAGATGAAAAGTGCTCGGCAGTAAAGTTGTGGTACCCTGCACCGAAACGGCACATCGCGGCGATGAAAGGGTGCGCGCAACGTGGAACAGACAAAGCCGTCGGCGGAAGGCCTGCGGTATCGTAAGAAGCTCAAAGCCAGGCTTTCGGTGGAGCGAGCGGCGTTAGAGCTGGTCATCGAACGGGGCTACGACGGCGTGACGGTAGAGGACATCTGCGCCCGTGCCGAGATCTCCAAGAAGACGTTCTTCAACTACTTCCCATCGAAAGCGGCCGCCATCATGGGTCGTCTGGACTCGTTTCCCGACGACGAACAGCTGGTTCGCATCCTCGAAGAGCATAGCGAAGCCTGCTACCTCGACGTGTTGGTCGGCGTAGTGGGAACGGGCGCCGCTTCGGGCGTGGACGAGGGCATTGTGAACCTGCGACGCGAAGCGCTGCGCTCCATGCCTCAGCTGTTCTTTCAAGGTCAGCGCGACATATTGGCTATTCAGCGCTCCATGGCCGACGCTTTGCGCGCGCATTTAGCCGAGTGCCCCGAACGGCGTATGCTGACGGATCGCTCGGTGGAGGAGGAGGCGCTTGTGGCGTCGTCGACCGCTATCGGCCTCGCCCGCACTCGCTCAATGCTGACCGTGTGCGGCGATTTGGAGCCGTCGGCGGCCGAAACGCGCCGCCTTGTCGCCGCGTACCTGTCGGCCGGCGACAAGGCGTGTCAAGGGGACGGGTGATTTGACACGCTTTGATGGTATCAAGGGAATGGTGCCAAAGGGGCGTGTGTCAAGACACCCGTCCCTTTGGCACGCCGGACACGTCCGACGGATGCTGTGAAAAACTTCTTGACAGCTTTTCCTAACACTGTGCTATAGTTTGCGCCACAACTTAATACCTTGAAACCGATGAGGCGAAGGTCAAGCCGTCATGAGCACTCACAGAGAGCGGGCGCAGCTGGGATTCCCGCAGTAAGCTGGATGGTAAATGGATCGCCGAGGGAAAGGGGAAAGGAAGGCGCGGCGCGCAAGCGGCCGGGCTGACCGAGTATCTGGACCGTGAGCCTGCGTTAAGGGCAGAACATGTGTTGGCATGTTCGTGAGAGGGTTCTGCATCGCGGAATCAACTGTGAAGGTGGCACCGCAGGTTTACAAGACCTGTCCTTCGATGAGAAGGACAGGTCTTTTTCATTGCGGGGGCGCACAGCGCCGAGGCCATGAGGTTGATTGCGCGGAGTGATCCTCGTCCGCGAAGTTCGTGCCGGCAAACCAGACGCCCCGGGAGGGGCACGCGACCGGCGGGGACTCCGCCAAGAGAGGATTGAGGAACATGGAACAGCAGATCAAGCGCGAGGTTGCGACGCAAACGGCGACGGCAGGCGAGGCGTCAGCGCCGCGCAAGCGCGAAGTGGCGGCGGCGCCGAGCAGGGCGGGCCTGTCCACGCAGGACCTCATCCTCATCGCCGTGCTGCTGGCCGCGGGCGCGGTGCTCAAGCTGACGGTGGGCTCGCTGCTCTCGTCGATGGGCATGAAGCCGAACTTCATCATCGCGATGTACTGCCTGGCCATCATCCTGACCCGTCCGAAGCTGGGACAGGCCCTGGTCATCGGCCTGCTGGCCGGCCTCATCTGCCAGATCCCCCTGTTGAACGCCACGCCGCTTCTGAACATCCCCTCCGAGGTCCTGGGCGCGCTCGCCTGCGGCTTGCTGATCAAGGTGCCCCTGCGCATCGGCGGCAAGCTCGACCTCAACCCGCTGGTGAACACGTTCGTCTCCACGGTGGTGTCCGGCGGCACCTTCGCCCTGCTGTCCGTCTACATCAACGTGGTGTCCACGGGCGGCGACGTCATGGTGGCCCTGGCCACGTACGCCGCCATCGTCTTCGGCACCGCCACGTTCAACTGCATCCTCGTCCAAGTCCTGGCCATGCCGCTGAAGAAGGTGCTGAAGCGCTAGGGTTTCGCCGTTCTCCGAACGGCGAAACAGCCCGCCTCGCTGACTCACTACGCCAACCTGCGACCCCAGAAAGACTCTTTCATGATCAAGATACGCGACTTCACGTTCCGGTACCGCGAGGGCGACCGCCCGGTGGTCAGCGGCATCGACCTCGACATTCCCGACGGCGCGTTCGTCGGGATCACCGGGGCGGCCGGCTCGGGCAAATCCACGCTGACCTACGCGCTGAACGGCATCATCCCGCATTGCTATCCGGGCGACTTCTACGGCTCCGTCGTCGTCGACGGGCTGGACACCTGCGAAGTCGCGCTCACCGACGTGTCGCGGCTGGTGGGCAGCGTCTGCCAGGACGTCGACAGCCAGTTCGTCACGTCGGTCGTGGAGGACGAGATCCTGTACGGCCTGGAAAACTTCGGCGTGCCGCGCGGCCAGATCGAGGATCGCGTGGCGCAGGCGCTGGCCGACATGGGCATCTCCGAGGTGCGCGACCGCGTGATCTCGTCGCTGTCGGGCGGGCAGAAGCAGAAGGTGGCCATCGCGTCCGTCCTGGCGCTGAACCCGCGGGTGCTCGTGCTGGACGAGCCTACCGCCGAACTCGATCCTCTGAGTTCGCGCACTGTGTTCGACCTCTTGGCGCGCTATGCGCGCGAGCATGGCGCCACCGTCGTGGTGGTGGAGCAGAAGATCGCGCTGTTGTCCCAGTACGCCGATATGCTGGTCGTCGTCGACGAGGGGCGGATTCGCTTCGCCGACGCCCCCGCGCAGGTGCTGGAACATTCGGACGAGCTGAAGGCCATCGGCGTGAACTGCCCGCGTTCGACCACGCTCATGAACCGCCTGCGCGCTGAAGGCCTGTACGCCGGCGCGCCCGTCCGTAACGTGCGCGAGGCGCGCGAGGCGTTGAAGGAGGTGCTCGCATGATCGAGTTCCGCGACGTGCACGCGTCCTACGACGGGTCGGCTCCCATCCTGAAAGGCGTGAGCTTCACCATCCGCGACGGCGAGTTCGTCGCGTTCGTCGGCACGAACGGGGCGGGGAAGTCCACCACGATGCGCCTGATGAACGGCCTGCTCAAGCCCGATGCCGGCCAGGTGCTCATCGACGGCGTCCCCACGAGCGACCTGCGCACCAGCGAGCTGGCCCGCCGCGTGGGCTTTTTGTTCCAGAACCCCGACAGCCAGATCTGCTGCAACACGGTGCGCGAGGAGCTGCTGTTCGGCTTCAAAGCGCTGGGGCTGGACGGACCGGACGCCGACTCGCGCGTCGACGCGATCGTCGAGGAGTTCGCCTTCGACCCCGACGACGACCCGTTCCTGTTGAACCGCGGCGCCCGCCAGCTGCTGGCGCTGGCGTCCATCGTGGTGCTCGCGCCGCCGGTGGTGGTGCTCGACGAGCCGACCACCGGCCTGGACTATCGCGAGTGCGTGAAGGTCATGGACATCATCCGCCGCATCCACGAGCGAGGCACCACGGTGGTCATGGTGTGCCACGACATGGAGGTGGTGGCCGATTACGCGGCGCGTTGCATCGTGATGAGCGGCGGCGAGGTGGTGGACGACGCTCCCACGTTCGACGTGCTGCGCAACCGTGAAACGCTCGAGCGCGCCTCGCTCGTCCCGCCGCAGATCGTGGAGCTGTCGCTTGAGCTGGGCCGCGAGATGCCGCACCTCGCGGACGGGCCCGTCGGCCGCGCCAACACGCTGGACGAGATGGCCGCGGCCGTCATGGAGGAAGTTCGGACGAGCGAAAGGAGCGTGTGCGCATGAGCTCGTTTCTGGAATACGTGCCCGGCACCAGTCCGCTGCATCGCATGAACCCGGTGGCCAAGCTGGCGGCGGCCGCGGCGTTCGCGCTCGCGTGCTTCTGCTCCAGCAACCTCGCGTTCTTGGCCGTGCTGCTGGCGGCAGGCTTCGCGCTGGCCGCGACGTGCGGCATGGTGAGGCCCGCCATCGGTCTGGCGAAGGCGGTGTTCGCGTTCTCGCTGATCTTGGCTGTAGTGCAGGTGCTCACGACGCCCAGCGGCGCGGTGCTGGTAGAGCTGCCGTGGGGCTACGTCGGCACGGGCAGTCTGCTGGCGGCGTTGACCACGGTGGTGCGCCTCGTGGCTGCGGCCATCCCGCTGTTCCTCGTGTTCTACGTCACCAAGATGAACGACATCACGAACGCCGTGGTGAAGGTGCTGCACGTGCCGTACAAGTACGCGTTCACCTTCACGTCCACCATCCATTTCATCCCGATGTTCATGAACGACATGAAGGGCATCATGGAAGCGCAGACGGCGCGCGGCGTGGAGTTCGACGCGGGCGGCATCGTGCGGAAGGTGCGCCTGATGGTGCCGCTGTGCGTGCCGCTTTTGGTGTCGTCGGTGCGCAAGACCAACAGCGCCGCCATCGCCGCGGAGGTGCGCGGCTTCAACCTGCGCACCGCGGCGAGCGGCTACAAGGAGTACCCATTCGTCGCAGCCGACGTGGCCGCGATGGCGGGATCCCTCGCGCTCGTTGCGATCGCCGTGGCCCTGGGGGTGCTGCTGTAACGGCTGCGGAAGCGGTTCGCTAGCCGGCGAACCGCTTCCCGCGAAACGCGTGGAGGTCGCGTGCTAAACGACCGGTGAGCTGATAGTTGTCTTCCCATAGGCGCTTTTCGACGATGAAGGTGCGGTAGGAAATGGGGCAGTGCCGTATAAAGGCGAACATTCGGTTGAAAAGGTATCGCCGGTCTTCGTAGCTCCAGTGATAGTAGTCGTTTGCTTTGTGGATAAGCGGCGATGTGTGTATGGGCCTGAGCGGAAAGCTCTCGAACAAACGGTGGAGATTCGCCAACTGCTCAGTCATCGATGTCCTTGCACACGAAGTACGAGCCGATGATGCTGATGAGCGCCCAGGCTGCGAAAACGACCATGGTGGCGGCGAATGCGAGATCGCCGTCGAAGAGGATGCCGCAGACGATCATGAGGATGCCGGCGGGGATGGACGTGCGCGCGCCGAAGCGCTGGCCTTTCTGCCACGCGGCATCGCTTTTCTGGGTCCACGGCAGGCGAACGCCGAAGGCCGAGTTGCGGGTCGCTTTGGGCATGAGGTAGCCGAGGAACAGCAGCGTGGCGCCGATGACGAAAGCGGCGATCTTCGACATGCCGGCGTCGGGAGCGCCGAGGGAGATATCCGAAACGTCGTGCGACAGGATGTTCAGGGATGCGAACACCGTCACGGCGATGAAGATCGCCTGCATGCCGACGGTCAGCTTCATCATGGTTGCGCGGTTGCCTTCGTCGCCGAACCTCGTAAGCAACATCATGAACAGGCCGAACGCAAGCGCGAGAGCGGGCGCGGTGAAGCTTTCGAACCTGCTGCCGATGCGGTCGATCTCGCCGCCCGTGAAATGGACCGGCACCTGGTCGGGCATGATCGCCACGAACGCCGCCGTCACGGCGACGTCGATAGCGAACAGAACGCCGACGGCGATGTAGCCCTTCTTCATGATGCGTCCTTTCGGTTCGCTCCCTTTCAGCGGCTCTCTCGCCTTCCAGTATAGATCGTCCGGGGGGGGGGGGGGCGTCAACGCGGGGTTTTCGGCGGCTTGCCGCGCGCGTCGGGCGAACCTTGCAGACGACCGACGCTATCGCAGACTGTACGGCCGCTTCGCCGCCGCTCGGTCGGATTGCGCTCGGCTGCACGGTTCTTCAACGGCCTTCCAACAAGTGGGTTCAGCGACGCTCGCCGGTGCCGCGCGGCGACGGCCGGGCGCTACGATGGCGGGAAAGCTCCCTGATCGGAAGGATCTCGCCACATGTTCACCATCGGATGCCACCGGGCTCGCGCGAACGCGTAGAACCTGCGACATTGCACACGAGCCGTTCGGTCCGGCGCTCCTATATGCTACTATGTGCGTCACGATTAAACCATCGGAAAGGATGCGGGCATGTTCACCATCGGCTGCCACCTCTCAAGCGCGAAGGGCTATCTCCACATGGCGAAGGACGCCGTGTCCATCGACGCCAACACGTTCCAGTTCTTCACGCGCAACCCGCGCGGCGGCCGTGCGAAGGCCATCGACCCGAAAGACATCGCGGCCTTTGCCGCCTATGCGCCCGAGCATGGCATCGAGCGCATCCTGGCGCACGCGCCTTACACGCTGAACCCCGCCTCCGACAAGCAGCAGACGCGCGATTTCGCGCTCATGGTGCTGGCCGAGGACCTCGGCCGTATGGAGGAGACGCCGCATCAGCTGTACAACATGCATCCCGGCAGCGCTGTCGGCCAGCCGTGCGAGGTTGCCATCGCCAAGATCGCCGACGCGCTGAACCAGAGCCTGCTGCCGCATCAGACCACCACGTTGCTATTGGAGACGATGGCGGGGAAAGGCAGCGAGATCGGCGGCACGTTCGAGGAGCTGGCGGCCATCATCGCGCAGGTGGAGCTGGAGAGCCACGTGGGCGTGTGCCTGGACACGTGCCACGTGTGGGATGCGGGCTACGACATCGTGGGCGACCTCGACGGCGTGCTGGAGGAGTTCGACCGTGTGATCGGGCTCGACCGTTTGCATGCCATCCACCTCAACGACAGCATGAATGCCCGCGGTTCGCACAAGGACCGCCACGCCCGCATCGGCGAAGGCGAGATCGGCTTCAAAGCCCTGGCCGCCGTGACGAACCATCCGAAGCTGCGCGACCTGCCGTTCTACCTGGAGACCCCCAACCCGGATCTCGCAGGCTACGCCGAAGAGATCGCCGCGCTGCGCAGGGCGCATGAATAGGCGAGCGTTCGCGCGGCCGCTTATTCGATGACCACGGCTTGCGCGCCCAGTTCGTAGTAGCGAACGGCGAACTGCTGGAGATCGTAGCTCACCTGGCCGGCCAGCGAGTCGCTGACCAGCACGAGGCCTTCGTTCAAATCGTAGCCGCTCACCACCACGCAGTGGCTGTTCGCGTATAGACGGTAGGTGCGGCCGTTTTCGCGCGCCGTCCGGTAGGCGGCGCCGGGCGGCTCCAGCCCTATGGTGCACCAGGCGATGACGGGGTTGCCGCCGGCCACTTGATCGAGTACTTGGTCGAGCGACGAGCCGGTTATGTCGGTCGCCTCCAGGGAAGATCCTTGCGCGGCCAGATAGGCGTCGGCGGTTCGGACGATTGCCGGGGCCATGCAGCTGTGGCCGTCGGTCGAATGCGGGTCGCCCATGAACGCCGTCACGAAGTCGTCTTCGCTCAAAGGAAGCCAGTTGTCGGCGATATCCGTTTTTCCCAGGTTGAACCCGAGCGATAGCAGCGCGTTCGTTAGCGCCACCGACTCGCAGCCAGTGGGCAGCTCGGGGTTCTGCGCTAGGGCGGGCACCTCCAGGGAGGCGGAGCGTTGCGGATGCGAGACGTCTTCTTGCAACGAAGCAACGTCCTGCGCCGCGCGCTTCTCTGCGTCTATATCGGCTGCGGCCGGGGGAAACGACAGCATGGAAAACGAAACCGCGCCCGCCAACAACGCTGCCGCGCCGAAAAAGCACAGGCGTGCGGCGGTCCAGCGTCCGCGCCTTCGCCTGAAAATCGGGCGCTCGCGGCTGGCGAGCGGATTTGTCTGACGGGCGAACAGCCGGCGTCGGTAGGCGGCGGTTCGAATGCGCGAGGCGCGTCTGCGGGGCGATTGTGCAGCCATGCTCGCACCTTTCTCTTGGGTCGGCCTGCTTCTAGCTTATCGGCGGATGTTGAAAACAACCTGAAAGAAATTCGTGAGAAAGCCCTTCGCTTCAAACACGTCAGTCGTTGACGAATTGTTTCACGAGTCGCAAAACCTCCTCATGTTACTCAAGGCGTGCATGCCGCATCGCTGCGATCATGGAGCGGCATTCCCGAATCGGAGTGGCTCACCGAGATCCAGGTGCCGGTGGAGAAGAGGTAGCTCTCGGCAATTGCTTTCCATGTGATAACATTTCAGCCGAGAGACGAGAGCCCCTCCCCGTCGGGGGAGGGGCGGCGAACGATAGGAGCGGCCATGCTGCATGCGGTGAAGGTGAAGCCCGACGTGTACTGGGTGGGCGGCATCGATTGGAACGAGCGTAACTTCCACGGATACACGACGGATCGCGGTTCCACGTACAACGCCTACCTTATCATGGACGAGCAGGTGACCCTTATCGATACCTGCAAACCGGCTTTCGCCGGCGAACTTATCGAGCGTATCAGCGAGGTGGTCGATCCGGCCTGTATCGAGCACGTCATCGTCAACCACGTAGAGCAAGATCACTCCGGCGCGGTTCCTGCCATTTCCTACCTCGCTCCGCGTGCGAAAATTTACGCCAGCGGTCCTCACGGTGTGAACGGTTTGACCGCCCATTACGGCGACCGCGGCTACGTGCCGGTCAAGACGGGCGATACCCTGCGCATCGGCAAGCGAACGCTTTCCTTCACTCAGACCATGATGGTGCACTGGCCCGACAATATGGCCACGTATTCCGAATACGACCGCATCCTGTTCTCCAACGACGCGTTCGGCCAGCATTTCGCGTCGTCGAAGCACTTCGACGACGAGGTGGGCCTGCCCGAGGTGCTGGCGCAGGCGAAGAAATACTACGCCAACATCGTCATGCCGTACTCGCGCCATGTTCAAAAGGCGCTCAAGTCGTTCGAAGGGTGCGAGGTCGACATGATCGCTCCCAGCCACGGCGTCATCTGGCGCAGCCATGTGGCCGAGATCCTGGGGGAGTACGGGCGGTGGAGTTCGCTCGCCCCCGATGACAGCGCTATCGTCGTGTACGATTCCATGTGGCACACCACCGAGGACATGGCGCTCGAAATCGTGGAGGCGTTCATCGAGTGCGGCGTGCCCACCCGGCTGTTCGACCTCAAGGCGAACCATATCTCGGACATCATGACCGATCTTTTATCGGCGAAGTTCGTAGCCGTAGGGTCGCCAACGCTGAACAACGGCATGATGCCCACGGTTGCCGCGTTTTTGTGCTACCTCAAGGGCCTCTCGCCGAAAGCAGGCTGGGAGGGGCGCGTGGGCATCCCGTTCGGTTCCTACGGTTGGGGGACCAACGGTCCCGACGAGGTTGCTGCGGCGTTGGAGGCGTGCGGCTTCGACTTGCCTCTGGGCACGCTGAGCCACCAGTGGATCGAGGACGAGGATCACCTGGCTCGGTTGCAGGAGACCATCAAGCAGGGCGTGGCAGGCTAAGGGCGCCGTTTCTGAAGGTGTCGCGTTCTTTGCATTCGCGCTTGCGCCCGTCGCAGCGCGAGCGGCGCGTGCTTCGGATGCGATCAGTCGTCCAGCAGCTCGAACCCGTAGCAGTCGGTGTCTTGCATCGTGTGGAACACGCGACGCACGGTAAGCGTATGGGCATCGTAGGTGTAATAGATCCAGTAGCGCTTCACGAGTACGCGGCGATACCCCTGATGATCGAGATCTTCGTCGAAGAACGGTTGGCCGAGTTCGGGAAGCTCGGCGGCTCTCTCGATTGCGGCGAAGATGGCATCGGCGGTATTTCGAGCGGCTTGCGGCGACTTCAATGTAAGTGCGATGTATACGAGGATGCCATCGAGATCGACGCTGGCCCGCGGCCTGAACTCAATCGTGCGCACCGAGATGCTCCGCTGCTTCGATGAGCTGATCCACGCGCGCCTTCACTTCGTCGTACGAGACGGCGGCGGGTCGATACTTCTCTTCTATCTCGGCTTCGCGCAGCTTGCGCACGGCGCGCTCGTGATGCAGATGCTCGTCATAAGCGTCGCTATCGATGACGATGAGCGAGGCGGTGCCGTTTTTCGTCATGATGATGGGCTCGCGCGACTCGCGAGCGAGGTTCTCGATATCGTTCAAACGAGTGCGCAGATCGCTGATGGGCCTGATCTGGGGCAAAGCGGCTTGCATAACCATACGTGCCTCCTAGCAAAATTTGTTATATATTTATAACAAATTTTATATCTAATCTTTGATTATCCGTATAAACACTATACTTTCAAATATTTTGAAGTATAGAAAAGCACTCATTTTACCACGAATTTACCATAATTAAACGAGCCTTGATATGACTATAAATAACACTAAAAAGACCTCACACCTAAACGGTGTCTTTTTTAAAAGCAGTCAATCATAAGACCAACTGCTTTGTAAATATAGATATTAAATTGTTAAGCTGAGATTTTACTTAGATTTATCTTTCACTGGTTTGCTATTTTCATCATTTTCTCCTTCAAGCCATGCCATTATGCCAAAGTTACAAAATGGATAAATTATTACTTCTTTATAAACTTCTTGCTCACAACGAGGGCAGATGACATATTCTTCACCTTTTACATTTTTTAATTACCGAAATGCCCTTTTTTATTTGCAAATTACATGTCTTATAGCTTACCATGTTTTTCGTATCTTGCGACTCTTGATATTTTGTTATCCTCATCTACAAATACTACTTTAGGTGGATTTTTCTTTACCTCTTCTGGAGTCATCTGTGCATAGCACATTATGATTATCTTATCACCTGTCTGAACACATCTTGCAGCAGCTCCATTGAGACATATCATTCCGCTGCCTCTTTCTCCTGCAATTGTGTATGTCTCAAATCTGTTCCCATTATTTATATCTACGATACTTACCTTTTCATACTCCAAAATTCCGGCACTGTCAAGTAAGTCTTCGTCTACAGTGATGCTTCCTACATAATCAAGTTCTGCTTGAACTACTGTAGCTCTGTGTATCTTCCCCTTTAACATTTCAAATGTCATATTTAACCCCCGTTTAACCTTCGTAAATAAAGTTGTCAATCAATCTGGTTTTGCCGATATAAACTGCCATGGCAACTAGTACTGGTGCTGTCATCTCCTTGACCGGTTTAACTGAAACAGCGTCTACAGCCTGAACATAATCTATTTTCGCCATAGGCTCAGTTTCAATAAGCTTAATCATTTCTGATACAATTTTATCTGTATCTTTTTCTCCTGCTTTTGCCATATCTTCTCCGAGCTTAACTGCTTTGCTTAAAATTAGTGCCGCCTTTCTCTCATCTTTGCTTAGATATGTATTTCTTGAACTCTTTGCAAGACCATCCTCTTCTCTAACTATAGGGCAGCCCACAATTTCGATATCAAAGTTCAAATCTCTAACCATTCTTTTTATAATCGCAAGCTGCTGTGCATCCTTTTGACCAAAGTAAGCTCTGTCGGGATTTACAATATTAAAAAGTTTAGATACTACTGTGCCTACACCCCTGAAATGTATTGGTCGTGATTTTCCACAAAGTTCCTCTGAAAGACTTTCTATGTTTACATATGTTGAAAAATCGTCAAAATACATATTTTCCGGCTCAGGATTAAATATTAAATTAGCACCTGCCTCCTCACATAGCATAGTATCCCTTTCCAAATCCCTCGGATAGCTTTCCAAATCTTCCCCTACTCCAAATTGAGTCGGATTTACAAAATCACTGACAACAACTCTATCGTTTTCTGAAACAGCCCTTGTAATTAAACTCTTATGTCCTTCGTGCAAAAATCCCATAGTAGGAACAAGACCTACTGTAAGACCTTCTTTCTTCCATTCTTTGACTATAACTCTCACTTCATCTACGGTTTTTACTATTTTCATCGTTCTATCTCCTAATATAACTTGTTAATTACATCTTCTGAAATTTTAAATGTGTGTTCAGGTGCTGGAAAGCTTCCCTGTTTAGTTTCTTCTATATATGCAGCAAAGGCTTCTTTCATTACATCTCCTACCTTTGCGAATTGTTTTACGAATTTAGGTGTAAAGTCAGAGACCATTCCAAGCATGTCCTGATAAACGAGAATCTGTCCATCGCAGCCAGATCCTGCACCTATTCCTATTGTAGGAATATTAATGCTTTCAGAAATAATTTCCGCTAATTTTGCAGGTACGCATTCCAAAACAATCGCAAATGCTCCTGCTTCTTCAACAGCTTTTGCCTCTTCAATGAGTTTCTTTGCTCCCTCTTCACTTTTTCCCTGAACTTTAAAGCCTCCAAAAACGTTCACTGACTGAGGTGTAAGTCCAATATGTGCCATAACAGGAATTGAAGCAGCTGTAATAGCTTTAATCTGTGGACAAACAGAGGCTCCACCTTCTAGCTTTACTGCTTGACATCTTCCTTCTTTCATAAGTCTTCCTGCGTTATACATGGCCTCTTCAACTGAAACTTGATATGACATAAACGGCATATCTCCAACTACTAAGGCATCTTTGGCACCTCTTGTAACTGCTCTTGTATGGTGAATCATATCTTCCATTGTTACCGGCAAAGTATTTTCGTATCCGAGCATAACCATGCCAAGAGAATCTCCAACGAGAATACCGTTAATACCTGACTGGTCCATCAATTTAGCTGTCGAATAGTCATAGGCTGTCAGCATTGTAATCTTATCGCCCTTAACCTTCTGTTCTTTAAAAGTGGATACTGTGTTTTTCATTTTTAATTACCTCCGTCATCTTCAAATAGTCACTGTCTAAATGTTTTTCCTGTGCAATACTGAGAAGCTTTTCTGAAAGCAAAAGATATATCATCTCATATCCCACCTTTTCCTCAGACTCGTTTATCCATGCTGCCTTAATAGCTTCAATGTGTTTTGTGATAGTCGACAAATCATTTCGCTCAACAGGACCTGTGAGGGCAGCCGCAACCCCTTTTTCTGCCAATGTGTCGGCATTTCCAGTAAACAAAGGCACTAAGGCTTTCTTTGCATCTTTTTTATCAAAGCCGCATTTTACAAGCATTTCAGCCCCCACTTGAAAAAGTCCGTTTACGAGATTGCTTACAACTACTGCACCGCAGTGGTAAAGAGATTTATTTTCCGCTCCCATTGCGATTACCTTATTTCCTGCTCGCTCAAAGATACTCTTAATCTCATCTAGATTCTCTGCCGAACCCTCCACAGTAAAATAAGCCTTATTCAAGTGTTTCCATGATTCGCACTTATCACTTATTGCATATAGGGGATGTACCGAATAGATATTTGCACCGAGGTTTTCACCATCAAAAAAAACGGTTGATGAAATCGAACCGCTGCAATGACAAATATTTTTATTTTTAATATCCAGATTCTTCATATAATCCCATACTTTGCTTATCTGTCCATCAGGCACAGTAATAAACAGGGTATCACTGTCACTTAAGATATTCTCTATACTCTTATATAGTTTTGTGTTAGTAAAATCTGCTGCTGATTTAGCTGATTCCGGTGATTTGCTGAAGTAACCCGTAATCTCTACGCCGTTTTCCTTCAGGTATTTTCCAAGGGAAAATCCTACTTTCCCCGCTCCGATAAATCCTGCTCTCATATCGATCACTCCTTTCTGGGAAGTGACAATCATGAAAATCTGCATGGATGAGGTCTCGTTCAAACTGATATAATCCTCATGGTTTACTTAAAATTTTATACCCTTGTGCAAGAAGGAGCGTACGGAAATCGCAACCGGCTACGCCGTGCGTCGCGCATAGCCGGTTGCGTGGGGCGCGTTTAGCGCATCAACATGCGCAGCAGCTTGATCTTGTCGCCGAACGGGGGGTTGCGGATGGGCATCTCGATCCAGGTGCCCTTCTTCAGCGTCGACTTGTAGTGCGTGAAGCAGTCGAAGCCCACCTTGCCGTGGTAGGCGCCCATGCCGGAGTTGCCCACGCCGCCGAAGCCCATGTGGTTGTTCGCCAGGTGGATGACCACGTCGTTGACGGTGGCGCCTCCGAACGGCAGCTCGCGGATCACACGCTGCTGCACGGCTTTGTCGTCGCTGAACACGTACGTGGCCAGGGGTTTCTCGAACGTGCGCACGATGGCGAACGCCTCGTCCAGCGTCTTGTACGTGATGACCGGCAGCACCGGTCCGAATATCTCCTCGTTCATGACGGGGTCGTCCAGCGTCACGCCGCGCAGGCACGTGGGCTCGATGCGCAGCGTGCCTGCGTCGCCGCGCCCGCCGAACGCCACCGTGGCATCCGGGTTGCGATGTTCGATCAGCCCCATCACGCGTTCGAAGTGGCGTTGGCTGATCATGTGCGGCCATTCGTCGCACGCGAGGATGTCCTCGCCGTAATACTGGTGGAAGCACGCGTCCAGCTGCCGCACGAAGTCGTCCGCCACGCGCTCGTGCACGAGAAAGTAGTCGGGCGCGACGCACGTCTGCCCGCAGTTGATGCCCTTGCCCCAGGCCACGCGCTGCGCTGCGCGCTTCACGTTCGCCGTTTCGTCCACGATGCAGGGACTCTTGCCGCCCAGCTCCAGCACCACGGGCGTGAGGTGCTTCGCCGCCGCCTCCATGATGGCATGGCCCACGTTCGGGCTGCCGGTGAAGAATATCTGGTCCCAGCGCACCTCCAGCAGCCAGTCGTTCATCGCGCCGGAGCCGGGGAAGCCGCAGACGAACTCGGGCGGGAACACGTTTGACAGGATATCGAGCAAGAGCTCGCTCGTGTGCTTCGACGTGCGCGAGGGCTTGAGCGCCACGCAGTTGCCGGCCGCGATGGCGTCCACCATGGGCACGAGCGCCAGCTGCACGGGGTAGTTCCAGGGGCTCAGCACCAGCACCACGCCCAAGGGGCTGGGGTGCACCTTCGACGTGGAATGGAAGTGCACGATGGGGGTGGGCACGCGGCGCGGCTTCGACCAGCTGTTCAGGTGCTTGAGGCAGGTGTTGATCTCGTCGTAGACGAGGCCCAGCTCGGTGGCGTAGCCTTCGAAAGGGGCTTTGCCGAGGTCGGCGGTCAGCGCGGACAGGATGCGCTCTTCATTCGCCTTGAGGTACGCCTTCAGTTTCGCGAGCGCCTGGCGGCGGTAGTCGACGTCCAGCGTGGCGCCGGTCAGGAAGAAGTCGCGCATCTTCTGCGCGGCGGCCTCGACGTCGGCGATGCTCTCGTAGGAGGGGGTGGCGGTCATGCGGGCTCCTTCGCTTGCTTTAGTAGGCGGCTTCAAGGACGGCCATCGCGTCCTCCAGCGTGATCTCGGTCTCGTTGTACAGCGCGGCGCCGTCGTAGCGCGCCTGCTTGGCCACGGCGGGCAGGTCGTCGCGCGACACGCCCAGCTCGGACAGCGTGAGCGGCACGCCGTACTCGCGGTGGAACAGGTCGTTCAAGGCGGTCAGCTCGTCGAGGAACGCGCGATCGAGCGCTTCCGGCGCCGCGCCGGCGCCCAAGGCCGCGGCGCGAGCGGGCGCGAGGACGTCCAGCAGCTGGCCGTAGAGTCCGGCGTGGATGCCTCGATCCAGGTTGAACCGCACGCAGTGGGGGAGCAGCATCATCATGGCCTGGCCGTGCGGGATGCGGCAGAGGCCGCCCAGCGAGTGGCCGATGGCGTGCACGATGCCCACCATGGCGTTCGAGAACGCCGCGCCCGCCATAAGCGAAGCCAGCGCCAGGCTGGTGCGCGCTTCGGTGTCGGCGCCGTTGCGGCAGGCCGTGGGCAGGTTCGCCGCGATCAGCTCGACCGCCTTCGCGGCGAACGCGTCGGACACGGGGTTCTTCTGGATGGACGTGTGCGCCTCGACGGCGTGGGTGAGCGCGTCCATGCCGGTGGTGGCCGTCAGCTTCGGCGGCAGCGACGAGGTGAGCGCGGGGTCGAGGATGGCCACGTGCGGCACCAGCTTGTACGAGGTGAACGACAGCTTCGCATGCTTGTGCGTGTCGGCCACCACGGCGACCAGCGTCACCTCGCTGCCGGTGCCGGCCGTCGTGGGCACGGCGATGAACGGCGGCAGGTCGGCCTTCAGAATCTCCGAGCCTTGCAGCGTGGCGAAGTCCACGCCCTCGCAGGCCAGCGACGCGGCCGCGCCCTTCGTCGTATCGATGACCGAGCCGCCGCCGATGGCCACGAACCCGTCGCAGCCGCGTTCGGCGTACAGGCGCGCCACCTCGTTTACCACGTCCATCGACGAGTCGGGAGGCACCTGGTCGAACACCTCGTAGGGCACGTCGGCGGCATCCAACACGCCGGTCAGCTTCGCGGCCACGCCCAGCTTCACGAGGCCCGCGTCGGTCATCACCAGCGGGTGCTTCATGCCGCGGTCGGCCACCTCGTCGGGCAGCTTGTCCAGCGCATGCGCGCCACAGACGATTTTCGTGGGGCAACAGAATTCGAATCCTTGCATGGGCTTCTCCTTGCAGGTTGGATAGCGCTAGGCGCGCGGGGCGGACGGTGCGAGCGGCTTCGGCGTGCGGTACGCGGCGCGCCAACCGAAGAACAGCTTCAGCAGCGCCGTGAACATATAGGTGAGGGCCACGCCCGTGTTGTTGGGCCCGCGCGTGGAGAACGCACGCTGCGCGAGCGCCGCCTTCAGCGTCACGCCGCCGGTGAAGCAGGCGAACGCATAGGCCAGCGACCGGAACGCGATGACGTAGTCGACGGTGAAGGCCTGCGCGTCGGCGCTGGCCAGGCCGCTGCCGGGCTCCACGTCCGAGGCGATGGCGGCGGGAGGAACGCGCTTGAACGAGCCGGATGCGGTGCGGCGGCATGCGCACGCCAGATCCGTCCCGTTCACGGATAACATGAACGTATAGCCCGGCTCGAGGTAATCAACCTCCGCGCGGATCTTGGGCGACACGTGCTTGAAGACGTTGATCAGATGCGGCAGCAACCGCAACAGCACGCGGACGTACAGGGATTGGAACCATGTTCCCGCGCTGCGGCGCGGTCGCGGCGATTCAGCCATGCGATCTCCTCCGACGGCATCGTTGTTCGTTCGTATCTTACATGCGCCGCCTGCTTCGCGTAGCAAAGTTCTTCGGAAAATCGGCTGTTCGGGCGGCATGCGTCGCTCGCGTGCGCCTGCGGGTGTACAACTCGGTTGCGTTCCGTACACCAAATGGTGTAATTCCATGACGCAAAGGTGACATTTGCTCGCAAGCGTCTCTGATCTGGGAAGGAGCGTGCTAAGGTGACGGCATTCAAAAATGAAAAGCTTGGCGATCATAGACCAGCACGAATCGAAGGAGCGTGAAGCACATGACCGATACGCATGGCAGCACCCCCGGCAACGGCCCCGTGCCGCCGACGCAGGGCGACGAGCATGCCCAGCATGCCGCCCCCATGGGGCAGCAGCCTTATTATCAGCAGCAACAGCAGTACTATCAGCAGCCTCAGCACCCGCAGCATCCGGCAGGAGGAGTGACCGTCGAGAAGAAGTCGCACGGCGGACGCACGTTCCTGCTCGCCTTCTGCGGTGCCGCCGTCGCCTGCGCCATCGGTTTGGGCGGCTTCGGCATCTGGCAAGCCACTGCGGGCGGTAACGATTCCGGATCCTCTTCGTCTGCGACGCAGCTGGGTTCGCAAAACTCCGGCAGCATCAACGCTACCGACGCCGAGTCCGACCAGACGCTGGCAGAGGCTGTCGCGCAGAAGGCGCTTCCCTCCGTGGCCGCCATCGATGTGTACACGAACCAGTCCAATGCGGGCGGCATGTACGGTTTTGGGGCCGGCAACGGATCTGAAGCCGGCACGCTGACGAAGTCCTCGCTGGGAAGCGGCGTCGTGCTCACCGCCGACGGCTACATCATCACGAACAACCACGTCGTAGAAGGCGGCAGCGCGTACAAGGTCACCATCGCGGGCGAGACCTACGACGCCGAGGTCGTGGGCAGCGATCCCAGCTCCGACGTCGCGGTCATCAAGGCCAAGGATGCCAGCGGCCTTACGCCCATCGAGATCGGCGACTCCGACAAGCTCGTCATCGGCGAGTGGGTCATGACCATCGGCAGCCCGTTCGGCCTCGAGCAGTCCGTTGCCACCGGCATCGTGTCGGCCACGAGCCGTTCTCAGATCGTGAACGCCTCCACCGATCAGTACGGCAACAGCACGGGCGAATCCACCATCTACCCGAATATGATCCAGACTGACGCCGCTATCAACCCCGGTAACTCCGGCGGCGCGCTCGTCGACGCGGACGGCAAGCTCATCGGCATCAACACGCTGATCACGTCGTACTCCGGCAACTACTCCGGCGTCGGCTTCGCCATCCCGGTGAACTACGCGGTGAACCTCGCCCAGCAGATCATCGACGGCAAGACCCCGACCCATGCGCAGCTCGGCGTGTCCCTCTCCACCGTGAACGCGCAGAACGCCAAGCGCTACGGCCTGTCCGTTGACGAAGGCGCCTACGTGGCGGCCGTCAGCGAAGGCTCCGGCGCGGCCGAAGCCGGCTTGCAGGAGGGCGACATCGTCACGAAGTTCGACGGCAAGGACGTCGCATCCGCCAGCGACCTCATGCTGGACGTGCGCTCCAAGAACCCGGGCGACAAGGTGACGCTCGACGTGAACCGCAACGGCGAGACCAAGCAAGTCGAGGTCACGCTCGGCTCCGATGAAAGCTCCCAGAGCGCGTCGACCCAGCAGAACAGCGCGCAGGAGTCTATGCTCGAGCGCCTGTTCGGCGGCGGCTCCGGCAGCTCCCAGCAGGACGCTGCCTAGCCTGCGCGACACGCACCATCCCCTCTCCTAGCCGAAGGGCCGCATCGAGCAAGATGCGGCCCTTCGCGCGTTGGATCCGCGACTTCGCGCTTCTGCGCGTCCCTGCGGCATCTTTCGTCCCTGTCATCTTTTCCCTGCAGCGCCTCCCCCGCCTTTGCTCTGCCTTCGCGCTTCTGCGCGTCCTGTCGCCCTCGTCTTTCCCGTCTCTTAGCGGCGCTCTTGCGCGCGTGTCGCACTTTTTCGCCCTGTGCGGTAGAAATCGATCGGTTGGGTAATTCGGCCGGACCGTCTTCGCCGATCGATTTTTCCGCCACCTGGGGTTATGCTCCGTTTGCTTTCACGCGTCGCTCTCGGGCGCGCTTTTCCTAGGGTTCGAGATTGCCCAACCGTTTCGTTTTTACCATCAGACGGGGATTTTCCCCTCACATGGCAACCGTCATGAAGGAGGAGCCCAGCAGTTCGCCGTGCAGCTCGTGCTGTTTGGTGCGCCACGCTTGCTGGTCGCATCGCGGACGGAACCCGAGCTGCCTCGACAGGGTGCGTGCGATATGATCGAGCTCGATGAGGTTTCGGACCGTTCTTGTTGTGACGGTCAAGACGGAGACGCCGCGGTCGAGCAGGTTGTTGCGCCGTGTCGCGTCGTCGGCCATCTTGTTGACGGTTCCATGGTGCTCGCGGCCGTCGTATTCAAGCGCGATGTTCGCGTTCGGCCAGATCAAATCACAATAGTAGCATTTGTCATCGACTGCGAGCCTCGATCGCCCTCGAGGGTTCACGGCGTGGTTCATACGCGGTTGGGGAAGCGCGTACCCGCCCATGCGGAGCGGGAGGCAGAGCAGCATGGCCATGGTCGTTTCCATCGGGGAGGCGGAGCCTGCGACGAGGTGCTTGAGGGCTTTTCGGGCTTTGACGGTTCCCGGCATGTTCGCGGCTTTGTCCAGGAAGCGCGCGAGGCGGGCGGGAGTGGTGAAGGGGCGCTCGAACCGGAAGTCCGCTTTTCCAACCGTTGCCACTCCATATGTGCCGCACAACTCGAATCCAAGCCTGATCAGCGCGGGAAGCGACAGCTCCGAAGCCATTTGCACGAAGCAGAGCTCGGGCGAGCTTGCAAGCACGTTGCGGGCGATGCGTACGAACGATCCTCTGGGAAACATTGCGGAGCTCACGTGGCAGGCGACTTTCCCGCATCTGCTGCGTGCCGCTTGGCTCGGCACGATGACGTGCAGGGGGAGCGCGATGCCCTCGAGCTCCGGCATTCTGGCAAGCTCGCGGATCAGGAGTTCGGTGACCTTGCATTCTGAGGGCAGCGGTTCGTCTTTTCTCCAGGAAGGGCTTCTGGAGTCCTGACAGCGCGCGAGCGCACCCGAGCTGATTTCGAAAGACGACCAGAACGTCAGCGACGAACTATGACTCAGATAGATATCCATGAAGTGAAAAATAACATGGGGGATTCAGCCTCATCGACCGGGAGACGATGCTGTTTACCAGGCGTAACGAGATGTGGAAACCGCATGGAAAACGCGTTGGATCTGCGTTGGTTCCGCGCCAAATTTGCGTAAGAACCGCGTTAGAATTGCGCTAGATCGGGGTAGCGTCGACCGTCTATCGCAAAAGGCCGCTGGCCGCAGGCCGTCGCCGCGCGCTGAGGGCCGTGCGCGCGGGGCGACGGTCGGAAGGGAAGGAGCGAACATGGACGAACTCGAGCTTCGGCATGCGGAGGCCCACTACGCGGAGATGCCGCGCGACGGGTACAGCGGCAGGTGCGAGATGCTCCTGCCCGAGGATCTGCGCGGCATGCGCGTGCTGGACCTGGGATGCCGCAACGGCAAGGGCGCGTACAAGCTGGCTGATCGGGTGGGGCCGGACGGGTTCGTGCTGGGCGTCGACCCTTCCGCCGCTTGCGTGGCCCGCGCGGAGGCGACGGCCGCGGCCGCGCGCGCGGAGGGCGCCGCGTGGGCCGAGCGGCTTGCGTTCGCGCGGGGGTGCTTCGAGGGCCTGCGCGCGGCGGGCGTGGAGGACGCGTCGTTCGACGTCGTGATCGTGAACAGCGTGCTGAACCTGGCATGGGATCTCGAAGGGGCGCTGCGCGAGACGGCGCGCGTCCTTGCGCCGGACGGCTTCCTCTACCATGCGGGCGTGTTCGCGGACGAGCCGCTTCCGACCGCCGCCATGCAGGCGTTTGCGTGCGCGGGCAACGTGTTCGGCGCCGCTCGCTCTCAAGCCGAATTCGCCCGCATCGCCGTGGATCGCGCTGGCTTCTCCTTGTGCTCTTTCGAGCGCGAGCGCCCCGTCGAACCTGACGGCACCGACATCGCCGAAGAGCTGATCGGCCGGTCGTTCACGGCCGCCGTCGCCTGCGCGCGGCGCTAGCGAACGCGCTGTCCGCCGCCTTCTAGAGCTTCCGGTGCGCCCCGCGTTGTCGTCTGTCCTTTGCGTGAAATGCCGGAAAACGCGTGCGAGCAGGGCGCGGTCGTTTTCATTTTCGGGTAAGATGAACGGTTAGAGCAACCTATATGAACGACCACCGAGAGGATAAGGCTTATGTCTGAAGGATACCGCTACGATCGCGTGCTGCTCAAGTTGTCCGGCGAGGCGCTGGCGGGCGACGTCGGCTACGGCATCGATCCGAAGGTGGTGGACGACCTTGCCGATCAGATCGCCGAAATCGTGCGCGCCGGCGTGCAGATGGCCGTGGTCGTGGGCGGCGGCAACATCTTCCGCGGCTTGGCCGGTTCGGCCGAGGGCATGGATCGCGCGCAGGCCGACTACATCGGCATGCTGGCCACGGTGATGAACGCGCTGGCCTTGCAGGATGCCTTCGAGCGCCACGGCATCTTCTCGCGCGTGCAGAGCGCCATCAACATGCAGGAAGTGTCCGAGCCCTATATCCGCCGACGCGCCATCCGCCACATGGAGAAGGGTCGCGTGGTCATCTTGGCCGCCGGCACGGGCAACCCGTACTTCACCACCGACACCACCGCGGCGCTGCGCGCCTGCGAGCTGGACGTGGACGTGCTGATGAAGGCCACGAAGGTGGACGGCGTGTACGACAGCGACCCCAAGAAGAACCCCGATGCCAAGCGCTACGACCGCGTTAGCTACATGGAGGTGCTCTCCAAGGGGCTCAACGTCATGGATTCCACGGCTACGTCGCTGTGCATGGACAACGACGTTCCCATGATCGTGTTCGACCTTACCGTTAAAGGCAACATTTCGCGCGCTTTGAAGGGCGAAGACGTGGGAACCACGGTAGAATCGCAGTAGAATAACGAAAACGCGCGCACCCGCCTCCGTCGGCGGCGGACGCGTTGCGAAACGCAGGGTGAAAGGAACCGGGATGATCGACGATATTATGATGCAGGCCGAAGAGCGCATGGAGAAGGCGCTGGGCTCGCTGGGCGACGCATTCGCCTCCGTTCGCACCGGGCGCGCGAACGCCATGGTGCTCGATCGCATCAGGGTGGACTACTACGGCGTGCCCACCCCGGTGAACCAGATGGCGGGCGTCAAGACGCCCGACGCGCACATGCTGGTCATCGAGCCGTGGGACAAAGGCGTGCTGGGCGCCATCGAGCATGCCATCCTCCAGAGCGACCTGGGCGTGACGCCGTCGAACGACGGCTCAGTCATCCGCCTGCCGTTCCCCGCGCTCACCGAGGAGCGCCGCCGCGAGCTGGTGAAGCAGTGTAAGGGCTACGCAGAGGAAGCCCGCGTAGCCGTGCGCAACGCCCGCCGCGATGCCAACAGCGCCATCGAGCGCGCCGTCAAGGAAGACAGCCTTCCCGAGGACGACGAGCGCCGCGGCCAGGCGGAGGTGCAGAAGCTCACCGACAAGTACATCGCCGAAGTCGACGAGGCGTTCAAGAAGAAGGAAGCCGAGGTCATGGAGATTTAATTCGGCGAAGCCGAATTAAATCTCCGAAGCCGGCGGCCATGAGGCCGTCGGCTTCTCGTCTTTTGTGAGGTAGCCTTGAACAAACCGCTTGACTACATATTCCCGAACCCCCCGGCGGATCTCGATCCGTCGCAGCTCGATGCTGCGGCGGTGCCGCAGCATGTGGCCGTCATCATGGACGGCAACGGCCGCTGGGCGAAAGAGCGGGGGAAGAACCGCCTGTTCGGCCATAAGGCCGGTATCGAGGCAGTGCGCGAAACCATCCGCTGCGCGTCCGACGTGGGCGTGCGCTACCTGACCATCTACTCGTTCTCGTCCGAGAACTGGAAGCGCCCGCAGGACGAGGTCATCGGCCTCATGAACCTGTTCGCCACCACGATGCTGGCCGAGGTGGACGGCCTGCACGAAGAGCACGTGCGCGTGATGACCATCGGGCGCACCGACGAGCTGCCCAAGAAGACGCGCGACGCCTTCGCGAAGGCGTGGGAGAAGACGAAGGACAACGACGGGATGACGCTGGTCGTGGCCGTGAACTACGGCGGCCGCGTGGAGCTGCTCGACGCTATGCGGTCCTACATGGACGGCGCGCATGCCGCGTTGCGCGAGGGCCGCGAACCCGAGCCTTTAAGTGAGGCGACGCTGTCTCGCCATTTGTACACCGCGGACATCCCCGACCCCGACCTGCTCATCCGAACCAGCGGCGAGATGCGCGTGTCGAACTTCCTGCTGTGGCAGATCGCCTATTCCGAGTTCGTGTGCACCGAGACGCTGTGGCCGGACTTCGACCGTTACGAGTTCTTGCGCGCGCTGCTGGAGTTCCAGTCGCGCGATCGCCGGTTCGGGGCGGTGAAATAGGTGGCGCCGCGGCCCGACGAAAAGGCTGAGGCGGAAGATGACCGCTCGCGCACGGGGCGCATCAAGGATTTCGCCTATGAGAAGACGCCCGAGAAGCTGAAGAACGCCACCGACTTGCAAGTGCGTTTCCGCACGGGATTCGTGTATGTGGCGCTGTCGGTTTTGTGCATCCTCGTCAGCGACTGGACCACCGTGGCGTTCCTGGTGGCTACGGCGGGCATCACGGCGGGCGAGTTCTACTATATGCTGCGTTCGGACGCGAAGCTGCCCAACGAGATGCTCGGCATCATCGCGGCCATGCTGTACCCGCTCAGCGTGTTTCTGCTGGGGCTGAACGGTGCGCTGTACGTGAGCCTCGCGTTGCTGTTGGCGCTGATCGTGTGGTACGTGTTCTGGATGCGGGCGCGCGTGCCCGACGTGGGCGTGAGCTTCTTCGGAGCTGCGTACTGCGGCATGCTGCTGTCGGGGCTCGTGGTCGTCCGCACGGCGCTGCCCCAGCCATGGGGCGGCGTGCTGGCGCTGGGCATCTTCCTCAGCGTATGGGCGAACGATTCGTTCGCCTATCTGGTGGGAAGCAAGTTCGGCAAGCACAAGCTGGCGCCGCGCACCTCGCCGAAGAAGAGCTGGGAGGGGTTCATTGCGGGGCTCGTGGGATCGGCCGCGTTCTGGTGCTTGATGACCCTCATTCCCGGCGTGACGATGTCCATCCCGCAAGCGATGGCGTTCGGGCTCATCAGCGGGCTGATGGGCGTGCTGGGCGACTTGGCCGAGAGCCGCATCAAGCGCAATTCCGGCTTCAAGGACTCTGGCACCATCATGCCGGGTCACGGCGGCCTGCTGGATCGCTGCGACTCGCTGTTCTTGGTGGCGGTGACCTCGGCGATACTGCTTTTGGGTTTCGGCTGCATCCCGTTCCCGGTTCCGCTGATCTGACGGCGGCAGGCCTCGGGCGCCGCAGCCAACCCTACCGACGGTTTACGTTCGACCTGTTTCTAGGAGGCGTGCATGAAACGCATAGTGGTCTTGGGCTCCACGGGCTCCATCGGCACGCAGACGCTGGACGTTGTGCGTCGCCATGCGGACAAGCTGGAGGTGGTGGGCCTCGCCGTGGGCACGCGCACGGGCGAGCTGCTGGCGCAAGCGCGCGAGTTCGGCGTGCGCCACCTCGCGGTGGGCGACGAGCGCCTGGCTGAGCAGCCGATTGCCGACGAGCTGCGAAACGCCATCCTGAGCGGATCGCACGGAGGCACGCAGCAGCCAGCGAGCGCGCCGTCGTCGCTGGCCGAGGCCGTGGCGCGTCACAACGCGGGCGGCGAAGGGTCGCTCGGGTTCGGTGCCGACGCCGTGGTGGGCCTCGTGCGCCTGCCCGAGGCCGACATCGTGGTGAACGCGCTGGTGGGCGCGGCCGGCCTGCGCGCCAGCTACGAGACGCTCGCAGCTGGCAAGGTGCTGGCGCTCGCGAACAAGGAGTCGCTCGTGGTGGGCGGCGACCTCATCATGCCGATGGCCGCCGAGCCGGGGCGCCTCATGCCCATCGATTCCGAGCACGGCGCCATCTACCAGTGCCTTCTGGGCGAAGACCCGCGCGAGGTGTCGCGCTTGTGGGTGACGGCGTCGGGCGGACCGTTCCGCGGCCGCACGCGAGCCGACCTGGCCGATATCACGCCCGCTCAGGCGCTCGCGCACCCCACGTGGAACATGGGCGCGAAGATATCCATCGACTCGTCCACGCTGATGAACAAGGGTCTCGAGGTCATCGAGGCGCACCACCTGTTCGCCATGTCCTACGATCGCATCAGCGTGGTCGTGCAGCCGCAGAGCGCCATCCACTCCATGGTGGAGTACTCGGACGGCAGCGTGAAGGCCCATCTGGGCACCACCGACATGCGCATCCCCATCCAGTTCGCGCTGTCGTACCCTGAGCGCTGGGACGCGCCGGTCGAGCCGCTCGACTTCACGAAGCTGGGTACCCTCGAATTCGCCGCTCCCGACACCGACACGTTCCGTTGCCTGGCGCTGGCTCGCGCGGCCGGCGAGCGCGGCGGCACGCTGCCCTGCGTGATGAACGCCGCGAACGAGGTGGCCGTCGCCGCCTTCCTCGCTGAAGAGGGCAGCTATCTGGGGATCGCCGCGTGCGTCGAGGCCGTCATGGACGCTCACGAGCGCCAAGGCGTCCAACGCGTGGAAAGCCTCGACCAGCTGGAAGAACTCGACGCCTGGGCGCGAGCGGAAGCGCGCAGGAACGTGCGCTAGCGAAGGGCTCCGCGCGCGAGATGCTTCGCCGAGGGTTCGAAGCCCACGACGGCCGAGCGCTCGTAGAGCGTCTTGGCATCGAAGTGTTCGCCGTCGGGCCAGACGATGGCATCCCGCTCGGGTGTGACGCGCGCTTGCGCAAGGTAGGTCGGATCGACGAACTTTTCGATGTCGTCGTCGCTCGCATGGTTCCATGCGTCGAACTCGCGGACGGTTCCGTCGCTCCAATCGACCAGGATCTTGCCGTCCTCGGCAAACTTAAGGCGGACGATGAGCGCCTCGGGGCTCCATCGCATGTGCGGGCCTCGTGGCGGCAGGGGCGCTTCGGAGTTGTCGGTAACGGACGCTTCGTAGAGAAGCTGCACGCCGAAGTCCAGGTTGCCGGGCCACGCGATGCCTCGCCCGTAACCGGTGAGGTACGCCAATTTCAGGTAGTCTTCGTCCAGCAGCTTCTCCATGGCGCCCTTCATGTAGGGATACGGGTCGAACGCGCTTCTTCTGCCGTCGTTCCAGTCGATGACGATCGTATCTTCGTCGTCGAAGCCGAAGTCGATGATCTTCTTGTCGAGATGCCACTCCATTGCGCCCTCCTCAGATCAGCGGGTCAATGCGAAAACAGGTTCCGTTCGAGCTTGCAAGGTACCAATTGTCGTCAAGTTCGGGCTTGTGCAGCGCTGCCCATGCTATGACGAGTTTCGTCTGGCGGGGAGGAAGCTTGCCCGCAAGCAGCTCTCCTTCCGTCGAGTATACCGCCTCGAAGCCTCCGTAGGAAGCATGGAAGTGCGCCTTGTGGTGCGGAGCGTTCTTCTCGCAATTGATTGTGATTCTGATGCCGTAAAAGGTGCAGATTTCTGGCATGGCAATCCTCTCCAAAGGCTCCTCCGGTTCGTTGTTTCGTTTGCGCGGGCCCGCTCTTCCATTGTAACGACGCCATCTCACGTTTTGTTGGCGTGGGTCTAGCGGGAATTCCTCTCGGATCTGGTGCGAATCCAACGCGGTTCCAACGCGTTTTCCACGTGGCGTGCCCCTGTTTCCAACGCGGATTGCACGCGCTTTGCCAACGAATCCAACGCGGTCCCAGCGTGCGTGCGCAACGGGCTTGCGGACCGTGTGCGCCGTACGCCCGCCGAGCCTCCGCAAATTGTGCAAGCGCTCTCGCATCGTGCGCGCATCGCGCAGCCCTTGTAGTTTTTTCGCACATCGGTTCGCAGCGCCCGTGCCGCTCGCCCTTCTCTTTATAATGAGAGCACGAAAGAAGCATTCCTCGCGACCGAAAGGGAACCGAGTTCATGGATATTGTTCTCATGATCGTCTACGCCACGCTCATCTTGGGCTTTCTCGTGTTCATCCACGAAGGCGGTCACTATCTGGCGGCGCGTGCGTTCGGCGTGCGCGTGACCGAGTTCATGCTGGGGCTTCCGGGGCCGAACATCGGCTTCACGAAATGGGGCACGAAGTTCGGCGTCACGCCGTTTCTGCTGGGCGGCTACGCGAAGGTGTGCGGGATGGAGCCGGGCGAGATGAGCCCGCACCTCGAGCCCGTGCTGGCCGCGCTCTACCGCCGCGGAACCGCGAACATGGAAGACATCGCCCGCGACTGCGGCATCACCGACGACGAGGCGTACGAGGCGCTCGACGAGCTCGTCGAATGGGGCAGCATCGCCGGCCCCACCAAGCAAGACAAGTACAACACGTACCGCGCCCCCGTGGTCAAGCCAAGCAAGAAGCAGGTAGCCGCAGGAGCCGTCGCTTACGAGCTGGGGCAGGCGCGCCCGGTGGAAGACGCGCATGCGCTGTTCGAAAGCGAGTACAAGCAGCAGTACCGCAGCCTGCCGTTCTGGAAGCGCTCGGTCATCCTCGTGGCCGGCGTGGCCGTGAACCTGCTGTTCGCGGTCCTGCTGTTCGTCGTGTTGTTCTCGCTCATCGGCGTGGACGTTCAGACCAGCGCGGGCGACATCCGGCACGTCAACGTCAACCCGCTCGATGCGATCCAGATGGGCTTCATGTACATCGGCATGGTAGTGCAGCTTATCGCGGGGCTGTTCAATCCGTCGACGGCGGGCGAGGTCGTGCAGAACTCGACATCGGTCATCGGGATCGCCGCCATGTCGAAGCAGGCGGTCGATCTGGGGTTGGCGAGCGCCATCTCGTTCGTGGCTTCCATCTCGGTGTCGCTCGGCATTATGAACCTGCTGCCCATCCCGCCGCTCGACGGCGGCCGCTTCGTCATCGAGGTGTTCCAGAAGATCTCGCGCAAGGTCGTGACCATGCGCGCGCTCAACTACCTGAGCGCGGCCGGCATGATCCTGTTCATCGGTTTTTTCCTGTTCATGGCAAACCAGGATATCCAGCGCATCATCTCGGGTGCGGGTTTCGGCGGTTAGAGCGCGCTGCCCGCGCCAGCGTGCGCAGCGCTCGCGAACCGTTCGGCGTTGCGGTCGGCGCGCAAGTCCTTGACTTGTGCGCGCTTCCGTCATCGAAATCGCTCGAAAAGCACCATGTCCACGAGTTATGTGCACTTCGAAACCGGACTGCGTGACCGAAGTAAGTCAAAGAAAACTTCTGACCTGGCGTTTTCTTGAACGGAAACGCTCGACTGCGCCCGAAACGGTCGTTCCGGCATGACGGAGGTGCGCATAACTCGCGAACTTGGGAGATTCGGGCGTTTTTCGCTGCACGCGCCCTCCAGTGCGGTTCGGGTGGTTCGATGGCGCGTCGGCGCGTGCGACTCGTTCGCTCGTCTTCCCTCCCGCGCCCTCGCGTGCGTTCGTTGTCGTGCGCCCGCCCGCGAAATCCCTGTGCATTTGGCCGGAAACCGGGTAATCAGAGGTAAAATAGCCGGCGACGCGCTTGGGCGCGTGCAGCCTGCGGGCTGTTGAGACGCTGTTCCGGCACCGCGCCTGCACGCGGTGGGGGATGGAGAACGGGAGGCTCTTGTGGCAACGCATGCCAAACCTAGCGAGGCTACCCGCCGGGTGTCGGTGGGCTCCGTGCCGCTCGGCGGCGGCGCGCCCGTCGTCGTGCAGTCCATGCTGAACGCCCCGGCGACCGACGTCGCGGCGAACCTCGCGCAGATCGACGCGCTCGCGCAAGCGGGCTGCGAGATCGTGCGCATGGCCATCCCGCACCGCTCAAGCCTCGACGTGTTCCAGGCTGTATGCGAGCGGTCGCCTTTGCCGGTGGTCGCCGACATCCACTTCGATGCGAACATCGCCATCGAGGCCGCCAAACGCGGCGCGGCGAAGCTGCGCATCAATCCCGGCAACATCGGGGGCCTGGCCAAAACCGATGCCGTGCTGGACGCGGCGGGCGAGGCGGGCATCCCCATCCGCATCGGGGTGAACGCGGGCTCGCTCGACAACGAGCTGGCCGCACGCGACGATCTCTCGCAATCGGAGAAGCTGGCACGCTCGGCCGTCGACTACGTGCGCTACTGCGAGGGTCGCGGCTTCCACGACCTCGTGGTCAGCGCGAAGGCTCACGACGTGATGACTACCGTGCGCACGTACCGCCTGCTCAGCAAGGAACTGCCCCACGTGCCGCTGCATATCGGCGTCACCGAGGCCGGCACCACCTTCCAGGGCGCCATCAAAAGCGCCTGCGGGCTGGGGATCCTGCTGGAAGAGGGCATCGGCGACACGCTGCGCATCTCGCTCACAGACGATCCCGTGCAGGAGATCCGCGCGTGCTGGACGCTGCTTTCAGCGCTCGACCTGCGCCGACGCGCTCCGGAGCTCATCAGCTGCCCCACATGCGGCCGTTGCCAGGTGGACCTCATCGGGCTGGCGCGCGAGGTGGAGGGGCGCATCGCGAACCTGGACAAGCCGCTCAAGGTGGCCGTCATGGGCTGCGTGGTGAACGGCCCGGGCGAAGCCGCCGACGCCGACATCGGCGTAGCGTGCGGGGTCGGTTCGGGCGTGGTGTTCTCGAAGGGAAACGTCGTCCGCAAGGTGGAGGAGAGCGCCATCGTGGACGCTTTGATGGAGGAGATAGGAAAGCTATGACGAACGTGAATATCATGCGCATGAGCCAGCTGTACGCGCCCACGCTCAAGGAGGATCCCGCCGACGCGGAGATCGCCAGCCACAGGCTGCTTTTGCGCGCGGGCTTCATCCGCAAGACGGCTTCGGGCGTGTACACCTTCCTGCCGCTGGGCAAGCGCGTGCTGGCCAAGGTGGAGAACATCGTGCGCGAGGAGATGGACGGCATCGGCGCGCAGGAGATCATGATGCCGGCGCTGCAGCCCGGCGAGCTGTGGCACGAGAGCGGCCGCTGGAACGACTACGGCCCCGAGCTCATGCGCCTCGTCGACCGTCACGACCGCGAGTTCTGCCTCGGCCCCACCCACGAGGAGCTCATCACCTCCCTCGTGCGCAACGAGCTGCGCTCCTACAAGGAGCTGCCGCTGTCGCTGTACCAGATCCAGGTGAAGTTCCGCGACGAGATCCGTCCGCGCTTCGGCCTTCTGCGCAGCCGTGAGTTCATCATGAAGGACGCCTACAGCTTCCACGCCGATCAGGAATCGCTGCAGAAGACCTACGACGACATGAGCGAGGCGTACGGGCGCATCTGCGATCGCATGGGCATGGACTACCGTCCCGTCGAGGCCGACCCCGGCCAGATCGGCGGCAGCGTGACCTGCGAGTTCATGGCGCTCGCCGAAGCGGGCGAAGCCGAGCTCGTGCACTGCACCTGCGGTTACGCGGCCAACACCGAAGCCGGCGACTGCCTGGCGCGCCCCACCGTCTACGACGTGCCGATGGAGAAGGTCGCCACGCCCGGCGTGCACACCATCGCCGAGCTGGCCGCGTTCTTGGACATCCCCGAGTCCTCCACGGTGAAGGCTCTGTCCGGAAAGAACGACGAGGGCAAGCTGGTGGTCATGTTCATCCCGGGCGACCACGAGCTCAACGAGCTGAAGGCTGCGCGCGTGGCCGGCGGGTTCACGCTGCTCACCGACGAGGACATGGAGGCCTTTGGCCTGCACAAGGGCTCGATGGGCCCGGTCGGACTGCCGGAGAGCGCCTACGTCATCGCGGCGCGCAGCCTGCAGGCCGTGCCGAAGTGGGTCGTGGGGGCCAACGAAGACGGCTACCACTACGTGGGCGCGCGCCTGGGCGAGGACTTCCAGGTGGACGAATGGGCCGACCTGTGCATCGTGCAGCCGGGCGACAGCTGCCCGTCGTGCGGGCTGCCGCTGGACGGCGCGCGCGGCATCGAGGTGTCGCAGGTGTTCCAGCTGGGCGACAAGTACTCGAAGGCCATGGGCGCCACGTTCATGGCGGAAGACGGCTCCGAGCAGCCGTTCCTCATGGGCTGCTACGGCGTGGGCATCTCGCGCACCATGGCTGCCATCGTGGAGCAGCACAACGACGAGAACGGCATCATGTGGCCGCTCACGGTGGCGCCCGCGCACGTGTGCGTCATCCCGCTGACGGTGGGCGACGACGAGGTGCAGCCCGCGGCCGAGAAGCTGGCGAGCGACCTGGCGAAGCTTGGCCTCGAGGTGGTCATCGACGACCGCAAGGAGCGCGCCGGCGTGAAGTTCGCCGATGCCGACCTCATCGGCTGGCCGCTGCAGGTCATCGTGGGCAAGCGCGGCCTGGCCGAGCAGAAGGTGGAGATCAAGCGCCGCAGCACGGGCGCTCGCCGCGACATCCCGCTGGCGGTCCTCACCGACGCGCTGGCGTTCTCCCAGCGCAACGCCAAGGTCTGGGGCTCCGAGCTGTCCCTGTTCGGCGGCCTGTTCGAGTAGGGGTGTTCCGCGTGCCTGACGGCACGCGGAACCGGCCGACGCTGCGATGCGCCCTGGCACCCGATCTCGTGGCGAGGTCGAGGACTCGCGTACCGAAGTACGCTTCGCCCTCGCCCTCCCCGCGATCTCGGGCGTCAGGGCGCCTCTCGCTGACTTACTGCGCCAACCTGCGAGTTCTTGTTCGCGCTTCGCGCGAATCGCATAACGGAAATGAAGGATGGTATGGTATCACACGATATGCAAGCCGTTCTGTTCGACCTGGACGGGACCTTGCTCGATACGCACGATCTGCTGCTCGCCACGTTTCGCTATACGGCGCGCACGGTGCTGCGCGAGGCTATCCCCGACGAGCGTCTCATGGCCAAGGTGGGACAGCCCCTCAACACCCAGATGTGGGATTTCACGGATGACCCGGCCGTGCACGAGGAGCTGTGCCGTGTGTACCGGGAATACAACGCCGAGGTGCATGATGACATGATCAGGCTGTTCGACGGCACCGTGCCCATGCTCGAACGCCTCAAGGAAGCGGGTTTGCCGCTGGCCGTGGTCACGTCGAAACGACACGAGGTGGCCATGCGGGGCCTCGACCTGTTCGGCCTGACCGGATACTTCGACTTCCTCATCGGCTCCGACGACTGGCCGGAGCACAAGCCGCATCCCGGTCCCGTGGCGCACGGCTGCGAACGGCTGGGGCTGGCTCCTCAGACGTGCCTGTACGTGGGCGACAGTCCCTTCGACATGCAGTCGGGAAGCGGCGCGGGCTGCGCCACCGCGGCGGCGCTATGGGGTATGTTCCCTCAGATCGTGCTTGAAGCGGAGCGTCCTACTTACGTGTGCGCCCACGGCACGGATGTTCCGCCGCTGCTAGGCTGCTAGCAAGTTGCCATCCTGAGCTGGCTGCACAGGATGGCAACTTGCCGCCTTCGCTTAGGTTGGCAGTCCTTTCACTCCTCGTATGTCTCGGCTATCCAGGCTTGCGTTGCGTCCAAGAACGCGCGCGTAGCCGTTGAAGCTGTTTCCAGCGAGCGCAGCGCTATGGCTATCTCGCGGCTTGTTTCCACTTCGGGCTGCTTGACGGCCAGGGGAAACGGCGCATCGCGCAGGATGAGGTCGGCCAGCACGCTGAATCCGAGTCCCGCGCTGACCATGCTCATCACCGCATAGTCGCTGTCGATGGTGAACCGCACGTTGGGCTCCACGTCGTTCGCTCGGAACAGCGTTTCCATTTCCGACGACGTGCCGCTTTCCAGGCGGATGTACAGCTCTTCCGCCAGCGCCTCGCGCGGCACGAACGGCGCGTCGGCCAGAGGATGGTCGGGCGGCAGCACCACGAGGAGCGGATCCTTCCGCAGCGGAACGGCGTGCAGGTCGTGCTTGATGGGGTAGACGAAGAAACCGCAGTCAGCGTCGCCGCGCCACACGGCCTCTTCCAGTGCATCTTCGTCGTCGACGCAGATCAGCTGCAAGTCGATGCCTGGATGCTGTGCGAGGAAGCGCTTCGCGATACCGGGGAACCATTGGATGGCGGTGCTCGTGAACGCCGCTACGCGCACGATGCCGCTTTCGAGGTGCTTGAGCTCGGCGAGGCGCATCTCCAGCTGGCGCTCGCTGTTGCACACGTTCTGCACCCAGGGAAGCAGATCGGCGCCGTCCGAGGTGAGGTGCGCGCCGCCGTAGTCGCGCACGAACAGCGGCACGTCCAGTTCTCGTTCGAGCGTGCTCACGAGGTAGCTGATGCCGGCCTGGGTGTATCCTAGGTCGTGGGCGGCCTGTTTGAAACTGCCTGTTTCAGCCACCTTTAGGAACGCATCGTATTTCTGGTTGCCCACAGATCGCTCCTTCTCTTGCTCACAATATCTTCACACCGTTCTTCGATGTATGTCACTATACGGAGCTTGAAAAGGAATAACAAGAAACTCTTAAAATCTTAAAAAGATAATCTCATTTTACTTTTATCAGGAGAACCCATACCATGTGCCAGCAACCCTAGAACATCATCCAGTGAAGTTCCGCGAGGGCGGGACGTGAGAGTCTTGCGCTGCCGAGCGCCGTGCAAGCTGCGGATCGAAAGGAGGCACCCCGTGAAAACTCGTAGCAAGCGCTGGCCCTATGTCGCGTGCGTCGTGCTGCAGACCGTTATCTTCGGATCGGGTAACGCTATCACGAAGATGGCGTACGAGAGCATCACGCCCATGTGGTGCCTCGCCATCAGGTTCGGCTTGGCCGCGCTCGTGTTCGCGATCTTCTTCGGCCCGCGCATCGTGCGCCAGCTAAAGGGCGCGCGTATCGGCGCCTGGATGCCCGCAGCGCTTTGCATGGCGCTGGCGTATCTCACCTGCAATGTAGCGCTCGACTTGACCACGGCCACTAACGTGGGCTTCCTGGTGGCGTTGCCCGTGGTGTTCGCGCCGCTGTTGTCGTGCCTGGTGAACCGCCGTCGTTATCCGCTGGCCTTCCTGCCGTTCCAGGCGGCGGTCGTGGTCGGGCTCTACCTCTTGTGCAGCAACGGGGGAGCTCCTTCGTTCGGCTTGGGCGAGATCCTCGCGCTGCTGTCCTCCGTGGCGTTGGCTGGCGCGCTCGTGTTCGGCGAGCGCGGCTTGGAGCAGCTGGACGCCACCACGGTGGCGGGAACGCAGATAGTCGCCTCGTTCGTCGTGGCTCTTGCGTGCGCGCTGGTTTTCGAGCCGCCCGTGAACGTGGCGGCCGTGCAGCCCGTAGCCTGGGGCACTATCGCCTTTCTGGCGCTGCTCAGCACCTGCCTTACCTTCATGCTGCAGAACGTGGCGCTGACGGAGTTGCCGTCCTCCACCGTGTCGCTGCTGCTCACAGGCGAGCCGGTGTTCACTGCGGCGTTCTCGTTCATGCTGCTGGGCGAAGCGCTTTCTGCGGCTGGTATGGCTGGCGCCGTGGTCATCGTGGCAAGCGTCGTAGCCGCCACATGGGTGGAGGGTCGCCAAAGCGCGCCTGCGGCTTCGCCCGCACCGCAGGCCGAGCATGCGCTCGCGTTGGAGGAAGGGTGGTTCGAAGGCGCGGAGTTCGGCGCTCAATCGTCCCTGGCGGGAGTGGAGCTGCCCCATCTCGCGCCTTCCGAGCGCCGGTCTTTCGCTTCCGAGCGCGCGGCCTAAAGCGTCTTTTCTGCATGCGGTTCCCCTGTTCGCATCCTGAACGGCGAGCGGACGGTCTCCGCTCGCCGCTTCGTTTCTGCCGTCTGTGAGCGAAGCTTCCGCGAAACGCTCCTTTCGTCTGGCCACGTCTAACCGATTGTTGGTTGCTCGCCCGTCATCCCGCGATCCTTCTTTATAGTACTAAGGTAGTAACAACTGCCTTGACAGCTTGTCGTCATACGGGAGGAGCGTGCATGTCTGATGGCATCGAAACCCTTGTCCAATGACGAAGCGAAGAATCTGATGAAGCAGCTCGGCATGGCCGAGGCGTCCGCTCGCGACGAAGATCGCGTCGCGAAAGGCGGGAGCTCGACGAGCGAGGCGAGCGTTGCGCAGCTGCTGAGCGAGCTGTATCGCTCCGACATCGGACGCAGGCCGCCGCATATGACGCGCGGCTGACGATCGGCTGACTCCGGTCGAAGCCTGCCGCCCCGTCGACCTCGGCGGGGCGGTCGCAAGGCGAACAAGCGGCAACCTTCCTTTGACGGCTTCGCTCATGCTCGCGTTGCGAGCATTGCCCTTTTCGTCGATTTGGTGCATCATGGATGCAGAGGCCGTCCGCGTCGCGGACGGTGAATCGCAAGCATAGGAGGCTCGTATGGCTACCCTCAGCGACGGATTCAAAGACATCTTCCTGGCCGGCATCGGCGCGATGGCCATAACCGGCGAAAAAACCAAGGATCTGGTTGATCAGCTCATCTCCAAAGGCGAGCTCACCGTGGATCAGGGCAAGCAGATCAACACCGAATTGAAGCATAAGGCGGAAGACGTGGCTGCAAGCGTGCGCTACGACGTGCTGGAGGCTCGCATGGCCGCCATGACGCCGGAGGAGCGTGCGGCGTTCGTCGCCAAGGCTGCCGAGTTCGCCGAGAAGGCGAACGCGAAGTCGGCTTCCGAGGCTGAAGTGGGCGACGCTTCCGCGGTGTCCGTCGACGACGAGGCGGCTTCGGCTGCCGCGCCGCAAACGCCGGGCGCCTAGCGCACGGCTGCGAGCTGCCCGTCCATGCCGGAGAACACGCTGCTGCGCTATTTTTTCAGCTCCGGTTCGGAGGTTGATCCCGAGGATCGGTTCCATCTGAATCGGAAGACGCGCACGCGGCGCCTCAAGGAAATATCCGATATCCTGCGGAAGCATCACTTCCTGAAGGGTTTCACGCCCGAGGCCTTTCGCGCCATGCTGGAGGATCTGGGCCCCAGCTTCGTGAAGATCGGCCAAACGCTGTCTACGCGCTCGGAGATTTTGCCGAAGGCGTACTGCGACGAACTGGCGAAGCTGCAGATGGAGTGCGACCCGCTGCCGTTCGAGGCCATCCTCGAGGCGCTCGACGACATCTACGGCGACGCGCAGGGCGACGTGTTCGACGCCATCGATCCCACGCCGCTGGGAAGCGCCTCGCTGGCCCAGGTGCACAAGGCGCGCCTTGTCACGGGCGAGATCGTGGCCGTGAAGATCCAACGCCCCGGCGTGAAGACCACGATGGCCCAGGATATCGATATCATGCGCATGGTGGCGCGCTACGCTGCGCGTTTCATGAAGGACGAGCAGATGCTCGACTTGCGCGACGTGGTGGAAGAGCTGTGGGCCACGTTCCTCGAGGAGACGGACTTCCAGCGCGAAGCCGCTAACCTCGAGGAGTTCGCGCGCCTGAACAAGGGCGTCGCCTTCATCGATTGCCCGAAAGTGCATACCGAGCTGTGCGGCGAGTACGTGCTGGTCATGGAATACATCGACGGCATTCCCATCCTGGCGACCGACCGTCTGCGGAATGCGGGCTACGACCTCGAGGAGATCGGCGAGAAGATCCTCGACAACTACGCCTCGCAGATCCTCGATCACGGGTTCTTCCATGCCGACCCGCATCCGGGCAACCTTCTCGTTCGCAGCGGCAAGATCGTCTACATCGACCTCGGCATCATGGGTCGTTTGTCGCCGCGCGATCGCGCCGGATTCGGCAATATCATCCAGGCGGTTGGCATGGAGAGCTCGTCCGAGCTCAAGGATGCGCTATTGTCCTTTGCCATCGCGAAGGACAATTCGGTTATCGACCATACGCGCTTTTTGGCCGACCTCGACCTGCTATTGAACGATTACGGCTCGTGCGATGTGGCCGATATCGACATCGGGGCGTTCCTGAACGACATCCTCATGCTCACGCGGTCGTGCAAGGTGACGCTGCCGTCTTCCATCACCAGCGTGTCGCGCGGCATCGTCACGCTGGAGGGTACCATCGCGCCGTTCATCCCGAACCAGAACGTCGTGTCCATCATCAACGCCCATATCCAGCGCTCGAAGAACCAGGGCGACGAGCTTGTGCAGGCCATGCAGGATCTGGCTCTCGCGCTGCGCTCGTCGTCGCACGGCGCGCTCGACGCGGCACGGTATTCCGGCGAAACACTCAAGATGCTCACGCGCGGCCAGCTGAAGATGAACATGGAGGTGCTGGGCAGCGAGGCGCCGCTGTCGAAGCTGGCCAAGATCATCAACCGACTGACCATCGGCATCATCATAGCCGGGCTGTTCATCGGATCGAGCATGCTGTCGCTGTCGTCGATGGAGCCGCGTCTGCTGGGCGTGCCGGTGCTCGCGTTCTTCGGCTACCTGGGGGCTGCCGTGCTGTCGGTATGGGTGGTCTTCGACATCAGCAAGCGCAGGCTGTAGCGCCGGGGAGCTTCTCTTTTCCCAGTTCAAACGTTCCGCAACCAATAATTGCGGAAAATTCCAACTGAAATAGGTCGCGCTCGCTTCCTCGCAACCGTAGTCTTCTGGGTACGCTACTATGGACGAAACGAGAAAGGCAGCACACCATGAACGTAGAGATCGCGCAACGCTTGGCCGAGCGCCGCAAGCAGGCGGGGCTTTCGCAGGAGGCGCTCGCCGCGCGTCTGGGCGTGTCGCGGCAGGCCGTGTCGAAGTGGGAGCGCTCCGAGTCGTCCCCCGACACCGACAACCTCATCGCGCTGGCTCAGCTGTACGGTCTGTCGCTGGACGATCTGCTGTACGTCGACGAAGAGATCCGCGACGACGTCACGTTCGAGGCGGCCGATCGCGCCGCTAAGCGCCAGGCCGAGCAGGAGACTGCGACGGCTTCCCCTGCAGATCCCCCGCCAGCGCCCGCCGATGCGGCTGCGGCCTCCGATGCGTCGGGCGGAACCGAAGCCGCATCGTCCGGCAAGAAGGGCAAGGTGCACATCGGTCCCGGCGGGATTCACGTGGAGGACGGAGACGAGTACGTGCACGTGTCGTGGCGCGACGGCGTGCACGTGAAAGACGCCAAGAAGGGCGAGGAAGTGCACGTGGGTTGGGACGGCGTGCACGTGAAGAGCCCCGGCAACAGCGCAGGCGACGACGACGTGCTCGTCGACGGCGCCAAGGTGGTCATCAACGGCGAGCAGTTCGACAGCTGGCAAGACGCCCACGAGCGATACCGCCACGGGTGGGATCAGGACGAGCGCTGGTACGAGCCGTGCGCCTACAGCGTGCAGGGCGAGCGCTTCGACAACCTCGACGACGCCCGCGCGAAGTACGGCGACGAGGTGGGGAAGTCCATCCCCGTGCGCAAGCACTACCTGCGCGACTTCGAGAAGTCGTGGGTGAAGTTCCCGTACCCGCTCGTGGTGATCATCGTCTACCTGCTGCTGGGCATCCTCAACGGCGCCTGGGCCATGGGGCTGTTCCTGTTCCTCACCATCCCGCTCTATTATATGGTAGGGCACGCCATCGGCCGCAAGCGCATCGTGCCGCTGATCTCGGGCGCGTACCCCATCGCCGTGGTGGCCTGGTTCTGCTGGATGGCGTTCGTGCTGAACCAGCCGCATCCCGCCTGGGTGGCCTTTCTCAGCATTCCCGTAGTGGAGTGGCTCGTGCATAGCCTGTCCCGCTGGTGGCGCGATCGCAAGCGCCGCAAGGGTGACGCGGAAAACGCGCCCATCGACGTGGACGCGCAGTAAAGAACCGGGTCGCATCTTGCGGCCCGGTTCTTTACTGCGACGAGGTGGCACCCGTGCGGCTCTTCGTCGCTTTTCCGTTTCGTTGAGGTCTGCCGTGCAGATGGCGTACAATGGGCGCAGGGGGTCATCGATCGCCGAGGGGAGCGCGCTCGTCATGGTCAGTTCGTATATCGCGTGGTATCTGTTTCTTGCGGGTGCGGGAGGGGGTGCATTTCTGCTCGGTTCGTTCGTGGACTTTGCACTGCGCGTCAGCAATCGATCGTGGCTGCGCGGCGCCAGCGCGGTGACGGATGCGGGTTTGCTGGCTGGCCCGGTACTCGTCGCGCTCGGAACGGTGTTTCTTACGCTCGATTTAGGGGCTCCCGATCAGGCTTTCCGATTGTTCCTTACCCCGTCCGGCAGTCTGCTTTCAGCGGGGGCGTGGGCACTTGCGTTGTTCTGCGCGACAGCGTTCGCGGCGTTTTTAATGGGGTTCGCGGATGATGGACCGGGTTTGCGCGTTGCCGAAACCGTGGTCAGTGTCTTCGCCGCTTTGCTGGCTCTGTTCGTGGTGCTGTATGCCGGCGTGTTTCTCTCGCTCTATCCGGCCGTGCCGTTTCTCAACTCACCGCTTGTGCCGATCGTGTTCGTCGCGTCGGCGTTGGCAACCGGAGCTGCCGTGCTGACGATCATAGGCTTCTTCAGGTTTTCGCGCGATGAAACGATCGGGGGTTTCGCTAGTCTGCTTCGGCTCGATGCGGTTCTCGTTGCGATCGAGGCTATCGCCATTGCGGCGTTCATCATCGTTTCGCTCATGGGCGACGAAGCTGCCGCTCATTCGGCTGCTGAGTTGCTATCGGGACATTCTGCAATGCTGTTTTGGTTGGGTGTCGTGCTGGCGGGGATCGTGGTGCCGCTATCGGTGGATGTCGAATGCCTGCGCTCGCCCAACCCTTCACTGTTCGTCGTGGGGGCTGCGAGCACGCTGCTCGGAGGCATCTGCCTGCGGTTCTCCCTTCTCGTGGCCGCCGAGCGCTTCTGTCTCGTCGACATGAGTCTGCTATCGTTCTGGATGTAGCCAGTCTGTCATTGCGATATGTGATACTATGACAATCACTATGATTGAGAAGACTATCGAAAGAGAAGTAGCGTTCGACGCCATGGGTTCGTTCCAAGTGGACGAAAGAAGCGGCGTCCCTCTGTGGATTCAGATTCGCAAGCGGCTCGTGTTCCTCATCACTTCAGGAAAGTACGAACGTGGCGAGCGCCTCCCTTCCGTACGCGAGCTTTCCGTTCAATTGGGTGTGAACTACAACACCATCAACAAAGTGTATCAGGATCTCGAGCGTGACGGCTACATCTTCACGAAGCGCGGACGTGGCACGTATGTGTCTGACCTCAAGGATGTCGATCTGTCGGCTGTCGGCCAAGACGTCGAGGCGCTTGCAATCGATTTCGTCCAGCAGGCTCTTGCTAAGGGTTTGACATCCGAGGATATCCATGACCTGGTGAGCGAACAGATATTGCTGTTAGGGGGCGGAGCCTAGGGGCGCGGGCCAAGGGGTTGGGGCAACGGGGGAGCCATCATGCGAAGCAAATCGAAGCGAAACGAAGAAAAGCGCGTGGAGTCGGCCGTTCGGCCGAAAGGTATGGTTGCGCCCGTCGGGCGGAAAACCTCGCGCAACAGCGTATACATTTTTGCGGCATCGGTATTCCTTATCGTTGCGGGTGCCATTCTCGCTGCGCTTTGGAGCATGCTTACCTCGACGGTGGTTATCGTAGCGGTGATGGCTGGCGCGGTGGCCGCGTTCAGCATTCGTATTGCGCCGCAGTGGGAGCGTGTCGTGGTGCTGCGTTTAGGCAACTTCAACCGCATTGCTGGCCCTGGGCTTTATTTCGTCGTTCCCGTGGTAGAACATGCTACTGCGCACATTGACCAGCGCATGATCACCACGCCGTTCACGGCGGAGGAGGCGTTGACCGCCGACCTTGTGCCGCTCGATATCGATGCCGTGCTGTTCTGGATGGTGTGGAATCCCAAAGACGCCTGCGTCGAGGTAGAGGACTACGCGTCGGCCATTTGGTGGGCCGCGCAAACAGCGCTGCGTGATGCGGTGGGGCGCATCAATCTGGCCGAAGTTGCCACGCGGCGAGAGCAGCTGGACGGTGAGATCAAGGATATCCTCGACGAAAAGACGCGTTCGTGGGGCATCTCGGTCGTATCGGTGGAGATCCGCGACATCGCTATTCCCAAAGAGCTGCAGGATGCCATGTCCAAGGAAGCGCAGGCGGAGCGCGAGCGCAACGCGCGACTCTTGCTCGCAGAAATCGAAAAAGACATCTCCGAGATGTTTGTCGATGCGGCGGCTGTCTACGATCGCAACGACAAGGCGCTCCAACTTCGCACGATGAACCTCATCTATGAGAGCGTCAAAGAGAAGGGCGGTCTCGTCATTGCCCCGAGCGCGTTCGGCGAAGCGTTCAACAATATCGACAGCTTCTTGAAGTAGGGCGAAACTAGCGCAGATGTTTCATGAAGCATCAGCTTCGAATCGCGTATGCTGCCTGGACCGTCGCTTGGTCCAGCATTTCCATGGCCGATGCGCGCAGGCAGCGGGGCTACGCACACTCTTCTTCATGCTCAAGATAGGATAATTAAAGTGATTGACTGTCATAGAACTATAGAGTACCTTGACAGCAGACACTAAGCGGTGTCGGAGGGGACAGCCGCTGAAGTTGCGGGTGCCCTCGTAGACGAGCTGAAGGGGGTAGCACCATGAGCGAGAACGGCATGGGAATCAGCCGAAGGGGTTTTGTGGCGGGCGGGGGGGCGACTGCGCTCGGCGTAGGGCTAGCGGGCGGTATCGTCGGTTGCGCGCCAGGCGCCGAAAAGGAGTCCGAGCATACGGCGGGGGTCGAGAAAACGGCCTACGATCCGAAAGCGGGCGAGTGGATCCCCACTACCTGCAACATGTGCTTCAACAACTGCTCCATTAAAGCGCATGTCATCGACGGCGTTGTGGTAGAACTGACGGGCAATCCCGACAGCTCCATCGGCCGCGGGCATATATGCGGCAAGGGCGCGTCGGGCATCATGCAACTCTACGATCCCAACCGCATCACCAAGCCTCTGAAGCGCACGAATCCCAAGAAGGGCTTCGACGAGGATCCGGGTTGGGAGGAGATCAGCTGGGACGAGGCCTACGGGTTGGTGGACGAGCACATGAAGGCGGCTATCGAGCGCAGCGGCCCGCACGCCGTCACCGGCATGTCCATGGTGGCTAGCCAGATCGGCTCTCTGGTGCGCCATACGGCACTCGGCGTGATCTACGGCAACGCCGAAGGCAGCTGCTCCGATATCTGCGGAGCCGGGGTCCATCAGATAGAATACCTGTTCACGGGGACGGGCAATGCGCGTCCCGACTATGTCAACTGCAACTACGTCGTCCAGTTCGGCACCAATGCGGGCACGGCTACCCGTCATGGATACAGCATGACCGTCGAGCCTTTCGCTGAGCGTCGCAAGAACGGTTTGCGCCACGTGGTGTTCGATCCGCATATGGGCGCTGCGGGAGAGAAAGCCGATCTCTGGGTGCCTATTCGCCCCGGCACCGATGCCGCTGCGGCGCTTGCCATCGCGTACGTGCTCGTTCACGAGGAAAACCTCATCGACATCGAGTTCCTTGCGAATCGTACCAACGGCCCTTCTCTGGTCGACCTGGATACCAAGCGCATCGTCTTCGACGAGAAGACAGGGCATTCGCTGTACATGGATTCCGACGGCGAGGCGAAGCCTTACGATCGGTGCAGCGCCCCCCAACTCGAGGGTACGTTCGAGGTGGACGGCAGGCAGTGCTCGACAGGATTCACCCTGTATAAAGAGCATCTGAAGACCTACACGCCCGAGTACCAGGAGAGCATAACCACGGTTCCCGCGGCCACTATCCGCCAGGTTGCCAAAGAGCTTGGCGAAGCGGCCTGCATCGGCCAGACCACCGAGATCGACGGCGTGACGTTGCCTTATCGCCCTGCTGCCGTCGACGCGTTTTCCGGCATCACGCGCCATAAGCACGCTTTCCATAGCTGCTGGGCCGTGTTCAGCCTGAACAACCTCATCGGTTCGACGAACTCCGTCGGCGGCTTCTGCGGTTTCGATCCCATCTGCAACGGCTGGGCCGACGACAACCCGACCATGTCGTGGCGCCCCGGTTTATGGGAGCCCGAGGGGCTCATCGACTGCGCCGGTCTGCTGCTTGCATTCCCGAACTCTTACTATAAAAAGGTGTACGAAGGCGATTACACGCCTACGACCATGGGCATGATGGAACTCCAGCCCATGTCCGACGACAACCACTTCGAGCACATTGCCCAGGCTCATCCCGACCTGTATCGCACGCAGGCCGCCGAGGTCGCTCTCTGCTATGCATGCAATCCCATCAAATGGTGGGGCAACTACGACGAACAGGCTGAAATCTTCAAGAATTACGAGTACGTTGTAGGCATCGATATGTTTCTGAACGAGTCGTCCTATTTCTACGATGTGATCTTGCCCGAATGCTGCTATCTGGAGCGCACCGAGCCGCTGCCGCATGCAGCAGGCAACCATCGTGTCATCGGCGGTTTGGAAAATCCGTGGACCGTTCCCGTGTGGCAGAAGGTCGTCGAGCCGAAGGACGGCGCGCCTTCCAGCTGGCAGCTGTTCGCAGAATTGGCAAGTCGCGCCGGAAAGAACGCCGAATTCATCGCCACGCTTAACGGCATGTTCCGCGTGAAGGACGAGTATTCGGTACCCATGGACCAGAAGCTCGACGTAGAGGCTTTCGCCGATTCCATCTTAAAATCCAACATCGACGAAGAGCACGACTTCGCATGGCTGAAAGAGCATGCTGTGTACGATCATCCTCGCACCGTTGACGAAGTGTACATCTGGGCAAACGGTGAACCTGGCCGCGTGCCGCTGTACTTCGACTTCCTGTTGGAGGCGAAGAGCAAGGTGGAGGCCAAGGTCGCCGAGCTGGGCATTCCGTGGGAGGTCGACGACTACCAGGCTCTTCCCGATTGGAAGCCCGGCTGCGGGTATGAGGTGACCGATCCTGGCTTCGACATCCTCCCCGTGTATTACACCGATGCGATCAACACCGACTCGTGGCTCATGGAGAACCCCTGGATCAACGAGATCAATGAAGAGAACCCTTACGGCTACACCATTGAGATCAACGCCGCTACGGCTCGGGCGAAAGGGTTCGCCAGCGGTGATAAGGTGAGGCTTGTCACGGTCGACGGCGTATCGGTGGAGGGCGTGCTGGCTACGTCCGAGGGCGTGCATTCCGAATGCGTGGCCGTCATCGGCGGGCACTGGGGTTCGAAGTCGGCCTATATGCCCATTGCGAAGGACAAGGGCGTTCCCGTTGTGCATCTGGTTCCCGGTCAGACCCCTGACCGCATGGATCATGTGTGCTCGGCGTTCGACCAGTGCATTCGCGTCAAGCTTGAGAAGATCGCATAAAGGGAGGAGTGAACCATGGCTTACGGAATGCTGATCGATCTGAAGAAATGCGTGGGATGCCACGCATGCGCCGTAGCGTGTAAGGAGGCGCATGGAACCCCTCCGGGTATAACGCGCTCCCATGTCAAGCGAGAGTTTGAGGGCGAGTATCCAGACGCAACGATGCATATCGTCCCCATGCTGTGCATGCATTGCGAGAATCCGCCTTGCGTCGAGGCGTGTCCGACCGAGGGCGCTACTTACAAACGCGAAGACGGCATCGTGGTGGTGGACAAGGAGAAGTGCATCGGCTGCAAATCCTGCATCATGGCTTGCCCCTACGGCGCGCGCTATTACCGCGAGAACGAGGACGGCTATTTCGGGACCGAACTTAACGAGTACGAAGCCGTCATGTATACCGCCATGCCGCAGGGGCGCGTTGACAAGTGCACCTTCTGCGTCGATCGTATCGATGCAGGCGGCAACGAGCCTCAGGCGTGCGTGGCTGCATGTCCGGCTGGCGCGCGCGTGTTCGGCGACTTGGAAACGCTGAAAAAGCAGGCCGAATCCGCCGCCGGCTTCCAGCTGCTTCCCGACGAAGGGGCGAATCCTTCGGTTTGGTACCTTCCCAACAAGGTGAATGCCTGATCTCGCCTTCCCTCCCTCTCCGGGCGGCGGCCTTTTCGGGTCGCCGCCCGCTCGGAGTTGCGAATGCGATCGGTTGAAAAGAGGTGCTCCATGATCCGCAGCCGTTCGTTTGCCCTTGTCGATACGGAGTCCAAGGTTTCGGCATGCACGCATATGCCTATCGTGCGGTACGAAGACGCGCGCTTTTCGAAGCGGGACGATTCGGTCATCCAGGAGGCGGAGTTGACCGTGTTCGTGAACGGCGCACGGCAGTGCGACACGACATGTTCGCCTTGGGATGTGCGCGAGCTGGTCGCAGGCAACTTGTTCTTGGCGGGTGTTGTCACGGATCCTGAGCAGGTGAGCGCTATAGACGTCGATCTGGATTCGGGTGCGGTGTCGGTGCGTGTCGATGTTGCCGGGGCTTCGCGTCGACGTCGCCGACACGTCGAAACGCTGCGCGACGGCGGGGTGGTGATTTCCGGAGTGTTCGAGCGTGGTGACGGCGGAGATCCCTCGTGCGATGCGGAAGGGTTCTTGCCGGTGGAGTCCGATCTCACGCTGCAAGCGGCTCAGGTGGTCGAGCGCATGGCTCTTCTGGAGGACCGCTCGCTGCTGTTTCGGCGCACGGGCGGCGTGCACAGCGCGGTTCTGGTCGACCAGTGCGGGGTGGTTGCATGGTTCGAGGATATCGGGCGCCACAGTGCTTTGGACAAGCTGGTCGGCTGGTGCTTCTTGAACGGGGTGGATGCGTCGGATAAGATGCTCCTATTCAGCGGCCGGGTGCCGCGCGAGATCATCGTGAAGGTGATTCGTCTCGGCTGCCCTGTTGTTGCGTCTCCCGGTGCGCCCACAAGCTTGTCGATGCGTCTGGCCCAGCGTTGGGGCGTCACGCTAGTCGGATTCGCCAAGCGCGACGTCTTCAACGTGTACGCGCATCCTGAGCGCATCGTCTAGGAAGAGGTTCCCTTTCGGAAACGAAGAAGCGCCGCGCATCTTGAAACGATGCGCGGCGCTTACCTATATATATGGGAGATACGAAGTCGGATCAGCTCGCCCCGAGTGCGCCTTAGTTGTTCGCGAACCTGCTGTAGTTGTAGCCGCCGACGCCCGCTTTCTTCTTGGAGCCGTTCTGCTTGGCGGCGCCCTTCGCGTTCGGAGCGGACTTCTCGTACTTCTTCTTCTCGCTCATCTCGAGGCGGCGCTTCGCGTGATCCATGTTGTTGCTGCGCGGGCCGTCGGGCTTGGCGGCGCCGTCGAAGGATCGCTTGCCCTCGGCGCGCTTGCCGCGCCCGGGGCGGTTGTCCGAGCGGCCCTCGGCGCGGCTGTCCGAACGGCGCTCGAAGTCGCGCTTCTCGCCGCCGCGCTTGTCGGAGCGCTTGGCGCCCGCGGGGCGTCCGGAGCCTTTGTTGCCCTTGTAGCCGCCCTTTTTCGGAGCGCCCTTCTTGCCCTTTTCCAGCACGGTCATGTCCAGCTCGTAGGTCTCGAGCTCCATGAGGGGTACGTTCTTGCCGATGAGCTTCTCGATGTCGCTCATCGTGCGGCGCGACTCGCGCGTGACGAACGAGACCGCGAAGCCCTGTTCTCCGGCGCGGCCCGTGCGGCCGATGCGGTGCACGTAGTCCTCGGGCATGTCGGGCAGGTCGAAGTTGATGACGTGGTCCACGTCGGGCACGTCGATGCCGCGCGCCAGCACGTCGGTCGCCACGAGGATTGACGTGCGGCCGCGACGGAAGTTGTCGAGGGCGCGCTTGCGCTGGCCTTGCGACTTGTCCGAGTGGATGGATTCGGCACGGTAACCTGCGTCGCACAGTGCCTCGGCGCAATCCTCGGTGCGGTTCTTCGTGCGCGCGAACACGATCACGCGGTCGGAGCCCTTCTCCTCCAGCAGCGCCTGCAGAAGCTCGGGCTTCTTGAAATTGGCGATGGGCATCATGAACTGCTCGACCGTCTGGGCGGTCTCGCCGTTGCGGGCGATTTCCACGACGGCCGGGTCGTTCAGCAGCGAGCCCAGGTTCTTCTGGATGGAATGGTCGATCGTGGCCGAGAAGAGCAGCGTCTGGCGATCGGCGGGGGTGGCGTCTACGATGGTGGTGACGGCGGGCAGGAAGCCCATGTCAAGCATGCGGTCCGCTTCGTCCAGCACGAGGGACTTGATGCCGCCGAGGTCGACGATGCCTTTGTTCATGAGGTCGTTCAGGCGGCCGGGCGTGGCGATGAGCACGTCGGTGCCGCGTCGGATCTCGTTGATCTGGGGGCCGTAGGGCGTACCGCCGAACACGGTGGTCACGTAGTGCCCCGTCTTGCGGGTGATCTGCATGCATGTCTGCGAGATCTGCTGCGCCAGCTCACGGGTGGGGCTGACCACCAGCACGCGGGGCGCGCGCTTGCCCCTCTTGCCGCGCGGCAGGGTGCTCAGGATGGGCAGCAGGAACGCGGCGGTCTTACCCGTGCCGGTGCTGGCGGCGGCGATGAGGTCGCGGCCTTCCAGGACCAACGGGATGGCCTGCAGCTGCACAGGGGTGGGGTTCTCGTAGCCCAGGCGCTCGACGGCGGCAAGGGCAGCCTCGGACAAGCCGAGGTCGGCGAAATTCTGCATTATTCGTTTCCGTTTCTCTTCGTGCGCGCTCGATGCGCGCTTTTCGGTCGCACCCGCTCCTGCGGCGTGCATTGCGCTTGACTCGAGCCGCTTTCTGATTCGTTGGCATTGCGCGAAAAGAAACAGGAAAGAATTTCGTGTAAAGCGACTGACCATTATGCCAGCCGTCGGTGAGGAAAGTAAAGGAAAATGTAAAAATTGACTGAGAATATGTACCGAAATCCATCAAAACGGACTGTTTTTTAACGTGATCGGTAGGCTTTCAAACGTCTGCAGCCCCTTATGTTCATCTGATGTCCAAGGAGCTTCCCACTTAGAATTTACACTGCTTTACTTTGCCGTTGACGTGGGAAAACGAAAAAACTCGGGGGGGGGGGGGCTTCACCGAAGACCGATTTTTCTGTTGCTAAACTGAAACCGTGCTATTATCATGAGGACGGAACAGACGAGCGCTCCGGCTCAATTGAGTGTTGAAGAGATTCGCGACGAGCGAGACGGACGGTTAGGAAACGCATTTTCCCTATGGGATTCGACGACAACAACAGACAGACGGCTTCGGGTCGCCATGGTGCCTCCGCTTCGCGCGGAGGTTCTCACGCCTATGGGCAACCTCCTGCGGACGGTTTCGGTCAGGCTCCCCATGGCAGCCGGCCTTATCCGCAGGGCGGTGGGTACGCTTCGCGCCCGACGGGGCAGACGCCGTATCCAAACCAGCGACCGGCGAACTACGGCTACGCTTCGCAAGCTGACGAGATCGTGCGCGTGCGCAAGAAGCGCAAGAAGCACACCAAGCTGAAGCGGGCGGCGCTTATCGCGCTCGCCGTCGTCGTGGTGCTCGTGGGCGGCGTCGCCGCGTACGGCGCTTGGTACACGAGCAGCCTCGCAAGCAACATGGCGCTCGACGCTCAGGAGCAAAGCGAGTTGAGCAGCGTTCTCGCCCCCTCCGATTCCCAGATGGAGCCGTTCTACGTGCTGCTGGTGGGCTCGGACAACTGGGAGACGTACGGGGAGCGCTCCGACGCCCTCGTGCTCGTGCGCATCGATCCGGTGGGCCACGTCATCACCATGGTGTCGGTTCCGCGCGACACGCCGTACGAGTACAACGGCAAGGTCGAGAAGATCAACCAGATGTTCGCCGTGAACGGGGCGGCTGGCGCCGTTACGGCGGTGCAGGACCTCACCGGCGTGAAGATCTCCGACTACGTGGAAATCGAGTTCGCCGGGTTGGCCGAGTTCGTGGATTCGATCGGCGGCATCTACGTGGACGTGCCCTACACCATCGACTACCAGGTGTACACGCAGGATCAGGCGCCCGTCCATATCGAGGCCGGCAACCAGCTGCTCAACGGCGAGCAGTGCGTGGCGCTTGCCCGCATGCGCACCGCCTATGGCGACGACCAGGAGGCCATTCGCCAGTCGAACGTGCGTGCGATGGCCATGGCGCTCATGAAGAACGTGCTGCAAGCTCCTCCGGTCGAGATCCCCGGCCTGATCCAAAACCTCTCCCAGTGCGTGTCTACGAGCATCGACTTGCAGACGATGATCTCGCTTGCGACCGATTTCGCACAGGCGGGCAACCCCACCATCTACACGTGCACCGGTCCGTACAAGGGCGACTTCATGGAGGAATACGGCGGCCTGTGGCTGTGCTACGAGGATCCCGAGGGTTGGGCTACACTGATGAAGGCGGTCGACGCCGGCGAGAATCCCGAAGCTGCCGAGACCACCGTTAACGGCAAGTAAGCAAGCAGCGTACGTACGACGCTGAAGAGAAAGACGAACGAATGACACTGCTCGAACTATTCAAACTGCTGCGCAAGCACCTGGCCCTGGTGGTGGTGCTGCCCGTCGTGCTCGCGATCGCGACGGCAGGCTTCAGTTGGGGTCTCATGCAGAACCAGTACACGGCCACGGTGTCCGTGTACGTGCTGACTGCGAAGGACGACGCGAGCTCTTCGAGCACCACCGCGTACAACGACCTCACCGCCAGCCAGCTCATGGCGAACGACATAGCGACTTTGGCGAAGTCGGAGACCGTGCAGAAGCGCACGGCCGAGGCTCTTGGCATGTCTTCGCTCAGCGGATACAAGATTTCCGTCGAAGCGGGCACCACCACGCGCGTCATCAGCATCTCGGTGACGGCGGGCAAGCCCGATGCGGCTGCCATCGTCGCCAATGAGATATCCACCGTTCTGTCCACCACCGCGCAAAGCGTCATGGGCGTCGAGAGCGTCAACGTGGTCGACGCGGCCGAGGTTCCCACGGATCCCTCGGGCCCGCCGCGCGCCATGTACACGGCGGTCGCGTTTCTCGCGGGCATCTTCCTGGCAGTGGCCATCGTGGTGGTGCTGGATATGTTGAACACGCGGGTGCGCAACCCTGAAGAAGCTGAAGAACTGCTGGGCATTCCGGTCATCGGCCGTATCCCCACGATCAAGGGTTAGGAGGGTATAGGCCATGGCTAAGAAAAAGAAGCAGGCGTCCAACATGCTCGAGGTGCAGAACGCGGCGAAGACGCTTTTTGCGAACATCCGCTTCATGTCGCCCGACAACCCCATCCGCTCCATCGTCATGACGAGTTCGGTGCCGAACGAGGGCAAGTCCACGTGCTCCGTGGAGCTGGCTCGCGCTATTGCCACGTCGGGCAAGACGGTGCTGCTCGTGGAGGCCGACATGCGGCGTCGCACGCTTGCCAGCCTGCTGAACGTGCGTCCTGCGGCGGGCGTGTACGCCGTCCTCACCGATGCGGCACCGCTCAAGACGGCCGTCACGCCGACGCAGACTCCCAACCTGTTCTTCCTCGACGTCGAGCCGAACATACCCAACCCGGCCGACATCATCTCGTCCAAGCGGTACCAGAAGCTGGTTGCCACGCTGGAGGACAGCTACGATTATGTGATTTACGACATGCCGCCGGTCGGCACCTTCGTCGATGCCGCCATCCTGTCCACGTTGGTGGACGGCACGGTGTTGGTGGTCAAGCCCGGCTCGACGAAGCGTTCCGAGCTGGTGGACGCGTGCGAGCAGCTGAAGAAGGCAGATGCCAACATCCTCGGCATCTGCGCCACGTTCTGCGAAGGCACCGGTTCCGAATACTATTACGCGTACTATACCAAGGACGGCGGACGGTTGAAGGACGACGGCGATGTTGCCGCGCTGCAGGCCGAGACGCGCACGCCGGTTCCCACGGCCGGGCGTCGTGCGCCCCGCGGTGCGCAGGGCAGCCCCGTTCCTGCAGGCGGTCGCGGCGGATTCGCTAAGGATCCCGTGGCAGGAAGAGGGCGTAGGGCCTGATGAGGGATTTGCATTGCCATATCCTTCCCGGCGTCGACGACGGTGCGCGCAACCTGGACGAGTCTCTGGCCATGCTGGAGGCTGCCAAGGCTGCGGGAATCACGTCTATCGTGTGTACCCCGCATGTGCGCGATCCCTACTTCGACTACGACGCGATGTGGGATGCTTACGAGTTGCTCGTGGCGCACGCTGACGGGTTCCCGCTGACGATGGGCTTCGAGGTGAACCATTCCAAGCTTATGCAATTGGGCATGGAATGGGCCGAGCATCTGCACTTCGACGGCACGAACGAGTTTTTATTGGAGCTGTCTACGAGGGCGGGCAAGCCCGACTTCGAGATATACGAACGGACCATCTTCGAACTGCAGGGGATGGGCTACCAAGTGATCATCGCTCATCCCGAGCGCTATCGCGCCATCCAGGAGGATGTCGAGGTGGCGCGCGGTCTGGTGAAGATGGGTTGCAAGCTGCAAGCGTCGGCCGATTTCATTGCCGGCGGTCGCATGGGAGCCGAGCGCAAGCCCGCCAAGCGCCTGTTCGACGAGAACCTGTACGCGTACATCGCAAGCGATGCGCATCGGGTGGAGCACTACGGCTACTTCGCCGAAGCGAAGCGGACGTACCGAACGCGAGGAGCGCATGCGCGTCTGTAGGTTCGGTTTGACGGCTTCCTGCCGTTAGGCCACAGGTTCGACCTGTGATCTAACGGCAGGAAACTGCACCGCTGCAAGCTCTGGATACGACAGGGCGATGTGTGAAAAACACGGCAGCATACATATCTTGAGGAAAGCGGGATCGTCGCTGGGTGCGCGTTCCGGATCGATCAAGAGGATGCATATCGTTGTTGCGTTTTGGCCTGAATGGCTAGGGCGAAGCCGTATCTTTATTTCGTCTTGCCAGGGAGGTGATGGCATTGTGGTACGTCGTGCAAACGGTCGGCGGCCAGGAAAAGCACGTGCTTGACCTGATCAACAAGCTTGTCGACGAAGAGCTCATCCAAGAATCCTTCATCCCCCAGTACGAAGTCAAAAAGCGCATCCAGGGCGTATGGAAAATGCGTTCAGAAGTGCTGCTACCTGGTTATATTTTCGTAATAACAGACCAGCCTGGAAAGCTGCGTGAGGCGTTGCGAAGCGTCCCCAAGTTCACTAGGCTCCTCGGCAACAACGATGTGTTCACTCCTCTCGACGATCAAGAAGTCGCCTTCATCAACGCGTTCACCAAGCCTGACCACCGCGTGGTCGAGTTCTCGAGCGGCGTGATGGAAGGGGACGAGATCGTGATCCTCAACGGCCCGCTGATGAACCAGACGGGTCTCATCAAGAAGCTCGATCGCCACAAGCGCCTGGCGTATCTGGAGATAGAGATTCTTGGTCGTGTGAAAACCGTCAAAGTCGGATTAGAGATTGTTCGAAAGAAACCCTGACAAATCAATAGACGTAACCGCCGACGGAGCCGTCGCGCTGGTAGACGACTTCGCAACAGCGGGGGAGCAAGAGGAGATTTCCACGCCCCCAATGTCTGATAAGCGCGGTTATGGAAACCTAAGCGGGAGCATCGGGATTTGTCATCCTGAGCGGAGCGACTCCTCGGGTTGTCATCCCGAGCGAGCGAAGCAAGTCGAAGGATCCCGCGCGGCGCCGGCAGGAGCCGCATGCGCCTCCGGGCCGATGGCCGCCTCCGACGTGGCGTTCCTGGCGTCCGAGCTGGTGTCGGAGGCCGAGGGCCCCGTGTCCGTCCCCGTGCCGGCGGAGGGGCGGCTGGGCTACCGCTTCGTGAAACGGGTGTTCGACATCGCGTTCTCGCTGTGCGCGATAGCCGTGCTGCTGGCCCCCTCGATCGTCCTCTGCGTCGCCATCCGCCTGGAGTCCCCGGGCTGCCCCATCTACTCCCAGAAGCGCGTCGGGCGCGTCGGCCGGGACGGCTAGATCCGCACCTTCGACATGTACAAGTTCCGCTCCATGCACAAGGACGCCGACGAGCGCCTGGCGGAGCTCGCAGAGCTCAACGAGGCTGACGGCCCCCTGTTCAAGATCAAGGACGACCCGCGCGTGACGAGGATCGGCAAGTTCATCCGCAAGCACTCCATGGCTCCGGTAATAATAGGGACACCGGGCGACGGGGAGCCGACCAAATCCTTATCGCATCCAGAAAATTCCTCACTTGACCTGCAAAAATGCGAGCGTCGCCCGGGAACTTCCTTGGGTGCGCGCCACCATTATACCAACTTCCAATTCTTGTCTTTTGCCGTTTTCGGGGGCCCGGAGGGCGCCTCGGGGCGGCCTCTCTGCGCCTGCGTGCAGGCCCCTTTCGCGGCCGTTGGGACGGTGGCGTAAATGGCAAACAACCTTACGGACAGAGCAGCGACGGCTGCGGCAGGATCCGACGCTCTCTTCCCGGTGGAGGTGTCCCTCGGTGAGGCGGGCGTGGAGTGGCGCGGACGCGGGTCTGGCCAAGAGTGGCCCGACGGGGACGAGGGCGCCGACCCCGAGGTCGCCGCGGCTGCCGAGCGCCTCTCCAAGCGCCATGGATACCGCTTCGCCAAGCGCGCCTTCGACATCGCCTTCAGCCTCCTGGTGCTGGTCTGCTTCTGCTGGCTTTTCGCCATAATCGCGGTCGCCGTCAAGATGGACGACCCCAAGGGGCCGGTGCTGTTCAGGCAGAGGCGTGTAACCAAGGACGGCCGCGAGTTCACCATGTACAAGTTCCGCAGCATGTGCGCGGACGCGGAGGAGCGCCTTGCGGAGCTGAGGGCCCTCAACGAGAAGACCGGCCCCGTGTTCAAGATGCGCGACGACCCGCGCGTCACCCGCGTGGGGCGCCTGCTGCGGCGCGTGTCGCTCGACGAGCTGCCTCAGTTCGCGAACGTCCTGAAGGGCGACTTGTCGGTCGTGGGGCCGCGCCCCGCCCTGCCCTCCGAGGTCGCCGCCTACACACCGCGCCAGAGGCAGAGGCTGCTCGTCAAGAGCGGCATCACCTGCTACTGGCAGACGCGCAGGAACCGCGACTCCATCACCTTCGACGAGTGGGTTGATTTAGACCTGCTCTACATCAAGAAATGCGGTGCTTTAGCTGACCTCAAGCTGATTGTTCAGACCGTGGGCTGTGTGCTTACCGCGCAAGGAAACTAGGTAGTGAGTATGGAGAAAATACCCAAGCTGAACAGGCACGCCATCCTCAACACCTACGTGAATGACTTGACCATGGACGAGACCGTAGCCGAGGTGGAGCGCATCGTGGAGGCGGGGGTTCCCACCCAGCATGTGGTGGTCAACGCGTCCAAGGTGAACCTCATGGAGGACGACCCCGAGTTACGCTCAATCGTCAACGAATGCCCTCTCATCAATGCCGACGGCGCCTCCATCGTCTGGGCCGCGCGCATACTCGGCATTCCGCTGCGCGAGCGCGTGACGGGTATCGACCTGTTCCTACGTCTGGTGGAGCTCGCCCCGCAAAAGGGCTGGGGCGTATACCTCTTCGGTGCCAAGGAGGAGGTTGTCCGGAAGGTCAAGTCGATTCTCGAGGAGAGATACCCCGGCATCCGCATCGTGGGCGTGCGCAACGGCTACTTCACTGAAGACGAGGAGCCCACCATCGTCGCTGACATGGCTGCCTCGGGCGCCGATCTCATGTTCGTCGCCTTCTCGTCCCCCAAAAAAGAGTACTGGGTGCACCGGTACCTCGATCGTATCGGCATCCCTTTCGTGATGGGCGTCGGCGGCAGCTTCGACGTGGTTGCCGGGGTCACCGCTCGAGCGCCGGTGTGGATGCAGAGGTGCGGGCTGGAGTGGTTCTACCGGTTCATTCAAGAGCCGGGGCGCCTCTGGAGGCGCTACGTCATGGGCAACGCGAGATTCGTCGCGCTCGTCCTCAGGTACAAGCTAGGGAAAGGAAACCGCAATGGTTAATGTCATAGGGCTCGGCTACATAGGCCTGCCTACCGCTCTCATGATGGCCTCGCACGGGGTCGATGTCACGGGCACCGACTACAACGAAGATTTGGTGGCTACGCTCAACGCTGGCAGGACCACCTTCAAGGAGGAGGGGCTTGACGAGCTGTTCGAGGCGGCCGTGAAGGCCGGGGTGAAGTTCACGACCGAGTACCAGAAGTGCGATACCTACATCGTGAGTGTGCCGACTCCTTACGACAAGGTGGACAAGAGGATCGACCCGAGCTACGTCGTAACGGCATGCGAGACGGTGCTGGAGGTCGCGCCGGAGGGCGCGACGCTCGTCATCGAGTCCACGATTTCCCCGAATACGATCGACCGCTTCGTGCGTCCGCTGCTCGAGGGGGTCGGACGTCAGGACGTCTCTCTCGTGCACGCCCCGGAGCGCATCATTCCCGGCAACATGGTCTACGAGCTCGTGCACAACAACCGCACCATCGGCGCGGACGACCCGGAGGTGGGGCGCCGCGTCGCGGGGCTCTACGCCTCCTTCTGCCAGGGCGAGATCTCGGTCACCGACATCCGCACCGCCGAGATGACCAAGGTCGTGGAGAACACCTTCCGCGCCGTAAACATTGCCTTTGCAAACGAACTCGCCAAGATCTGCCGCATCGGCGGCATGGACGTGGCAGAGGTCATCCGGATCGCTAACAAGCACCCGAGGGTCAACATCCTGCGGCCCGGCCCGGGCGTCGGCGGCCACTGCATCCCCGTGGACCCTTGGTTCTTGGTGGGCGACTACCCCGAGACCGCGAGCTTCGTCAGGCTCGCCCTGCAGACCAACGCCTCCATGCCCGAGTACGTGCTCAGGCGCGCGCACGAGGCGATGGCCGAGAACGGCATCACGGATCCCTCAAAGGTCGGCATCTACGGTCTCACCTACAAGGAGGACGTGGACGACGTTCGCGAGTCCCCGACCCTGCAGCTGCTGGAGGCGCAGGCCGAGCACCTGTGCGGATCCCCCATGAGGGTCTACGACCCCTGGGTGGAGCGCGACGAGGTGCCCAACCAGGTGCACTCCATGGAGGAGTTCCTGGAGGGCTTGGAGATGGTCATCGTTATGATTGGCCACTCCGAGGTGAAGGACAAGCCCGAGGTGTTCGGGGACCGGGTCATCGTCGACCCCCGCGACGTCATGGGCGACGGCGCGAACGTGTACAAGCTGTAGGGATTGAATGTGAACGTCTACAAGTGGTACGCGGCGTCAAGATGGCTCTATCTGCACCATGTACCGATTCTACCTGGAATCATAAAAACGGGCATTCGAATTATATGGGGGGGGGGGGGTTATTCCTTACCAGGCAGATATCGGAAAAGGAACCATTCTCGGTTACCAGGCGTGCGGGATCGTCATCCACAAGAGATGTGTTATCGGCACGGGGTGTCATATCTCTCAAGGAGTGACCATCGGTGGAACATCGGGGTTGTATGAGGTTCCCGTGCTCGGAGAGAACGTCCAAGTCGGCGCGAACGCAGTGATTATCGGTCCAGTGCACGTAGGAAGTGGATCGGTTATCGGTGCCGGTGCCGTTGTGACCAGAGACATTCCACCGCGCAGCGTCGCGGTCGGCGTTCCTGCAAAGGTTGTTAAAACGCTCGAGGAAAACGAGACCGCATCGATTTAATAGGAAGGTTTTATGATGAAAGTGATGCTCGTCTTTGGGACGAGGCCCGAGGCAATCAAGATGTGCCCGCTCGTGTTGGAGCTGAAGGGCCGCCCCGACGAGTTCGAGACGGTCGTTACCGTCACCGGCCAGCACCGCGAGATGCTCGATCAGGTGTTGTCGGTGTTCGGGATCGTGCCCGAGCATGACTTGGCCATCATGAAGCCGGGTCAGACTCTCTTCGACATAACTTCCGATGTGCTCTTGAAGATACAGGCGGTGCTGGCGGAGGAGCGCCCGGACGTCGTGCTCGTCCACGGCGACACCACCACATCGTTCGCGGCGGCACTCGCCGCGTTCTACCTCCAGATACCTGTGGGGCACGTCGAGGCCGGCCTGCGCACGCGCAACCTGCTCTCCCCTTGGCCGGAGGAGTTCAACCGCCAGGCGGTCGACGTGATCTCGAACTGGTACTTCGCTCCAACGGAGACGAGCCGACAGAATCTGCTCGATGAAGCCAAGCCGGACGAGAGGGTTTTCGTCACCGGCAACACGGGCATCGACGCCCTGCGCCACACGGTGCGGGATGGCTACACTCATCCCGAATTGGAGTGGGCGGAGGACAGCCGCCTCATCCTTATCACAGCGCACCGTAGGGAGAACCTGGGTGAGCCCATGCACCGCATGTTCCGGGCCATCCGACGCGTCATGGAGGAAAGGCCGGATACCAAGGCAATCTACCCCATACACATGAACCCTCAGGTGCGCAAAGCGGCGCACGAGGAGCTGGACGGCTTTGACTGTCTGCACGTCATCGCCCCGCTCGAGGTGGTGGACTTCCACAACTTCATGGCTCGCTCGTACCTCATCCTCACCGACTCGGGAGGTATCCAGGAGGAAGCGCCCAGCCTCGGCAAGCCTGTGCTCGTCATGCGCGACACCACCGAGCGTCCTGAGGGCGTGGCGGCCGGCACGCTGCGCCTCGTCGGCACGGAGGAGGACACCATCTGTCGCGAGTTCTCCCGCCTGCTGGACGATCCGGCGGAGTATGAGGCTATGTCCCATGCGAGCAACCCCTACGGGGACGGGTGCGCTAGCGAGCGCATCGCAGACGTCCTTTCGGGGAGGGTTTCTGCGTAGATGGGCCTCTCCTGGTACATACGAAGGCTCAGGGCTATGAGTGCTGGCGAGGTCGCGTACCGTGTGTCCCAGCGGTGCCTGCAGAGACGCGAGAGGGCGGAGTTCCGTGAGCCAATACCCGTGTACGAGGTGCGGGCGTACGGGGAGCCCCCGGAGCCTGTCCTGTCGAAACTTGGTCTGAACCTTGCGAACGATGCCTTCACCGCTGGCAGGTCGATCGAGCTCCTTGGCGGCTACGGTTACGATGACTACCGGACACGCTGGCACGCCGCCTTCCAGTCAGAGGGCGACTGGCCTGTGCGCTTCGCGCACGACTACTCGTTCAGCGCCGAGGGGGTCCCGGGCGACATACGCACCAACTGGGAGCTCAACAGGCACCATCAGTTCACCGTCCTCGCAAAGTCTCACTTCGCTACGGGTGACGACTGCTATCTCAAAGAGCTTTCGGAGCTGTTCAGGGACTGGAACGATAAGAACCCCTTCCTCTGGGGTCCCGAGTGGTCGAGCCCCATGGAGAACTCCATCAGGCTCGTCAACTGGCTTGTCGCTGCGGCGTTCCTCGACGCGACGGATGGTGCAGGCGAGCTCGCCCGCGCTCTCCGCGACCGCCTTGCGGACGGCTCCTGGGTGATTGCTGCCAACGTACGCCGGCACTACTCTCGCCATTCATCCGCCAACAACCACACCGTCATTGAGGCAGTTGGCGTAGGCATCGCCGCTGTAGTTTTCGGTGAGGAGGGATGGCTCCTCGAAGCCGTCTCTCTCCTGGAGAACGAGATCACGCGCCAAACCTGGCCCGATGGCGTGAACAAGGAGCAGGCGCTCCACTATCAGCTCTTCGTCATGGAGGCGCTCTGTCTCCTCTCGCACGTCCTCCGCGCGTCGGGACACGAGCTCCCTTCGGAGCTGGCGTCCCTGGTTCGTTCGATGGCGGGTTACGCACGGTCCTGCAGCGTCGGCAACGGCCGCTACATTGAGTTCGGGGACGATGACGAGGGGCGCATCCTCAATCTATCGCCGTCCAAGGCCGGCTATCCGGACTACGTCCTCTCCTTGGCTTCCTTGGAGTGTGGTGAGAGCGTCCGCTGGGTGCGGGATGTGTCTGCCGACGAAACCGTGCGCTGGCTCTATCCTGATTCGGAGCTGGAAACGGCCGGCGCAATGCCCTTGAGGATGCCAGCCGATATAGAGACCTTTCTTGACGGCGGCGTTACCGTGCTTCGGACGGACGAAGACGCTGTCCTAGCGGTCGACCACGGCCCGCTGGGGCTTGGGCCACTTGCGGCTCACGGCCATGCTGACGCGCTCAGTGTGCAGCTCTACGTCGATGGGGTGCCGGTGCTCGTAGACCCCGGCACCTATATCTACAACGGAGACCCCGAGATGCGCGACCTGTTCCGCTCGACCGCGGTGCACAACACGGTGTGCGTCAGCGGTAAAGACCAATCCGAGATGCTCGGCCCCTTCCTTTGGGGCAAGCGCTCGGAATGCGAGGTGGAACGCGTATTCGAAAGCGGCCTCGCCGCGCGCTGCGCTTGGCCGGACGGTGCCACCATCCATGCGAGAGAGGTGGAGATATCCCCGACCATCATCGATATCAAGGATAGGGTCCACTGCCCCAGCGAGACGACAAGCGCGGTCGCGTCCTTCGTGTTTGCGCCGGGAACCGAACTGGTCGTCGAGGACTCAGCGCTGCTGGCTATAGTCTCCGGGCTGAAGCTGGCCCTATATTTCGAAGGTGCCAAGGATGTCTGCATCGACGAGGTCCCCTGCTCTTCTCGTTACGGCTCCCAGGTTCGGGCTCCGAGGGCGCTTGTCGTCATGGGGCGCTCGGAGGAAGGCTGCGTGAGAACCCTGAAGACCATGATCAGAAAGGCCGGGAAATGAGCACGCTCGGAACGCTGAAAAAACGGGCGAACCAGCTTGCGCCCGACTTCATCAAGCAGGCCGCCGCGCCGCTTATCCGTCGCCAGCTGACGGGGAACCGTGCGTTTCGCGAGCAGTACGAGTTCCTCACGCGAGCCAAGGGGATGAGCTCCGATGAGAGGGCGACGTGGCAGCTCGACCGCCTCAGGCGGGTATTAATCGATGCCTATCACCATGTTCCGTACTACCGCGAGGTATTCGACGGTGCCGGGCTCGATCCGAGCGGACTCCGCGATTTCTCCGAGCTAAGCGTCATCCCCCTGCTGACGAAGAAGGTCTTGAAGGAACGGTTCGACGATCTTCAGTCTCCTGATGTCGACGACTACTACCTCGCGACGACCGGCGGGTCGACGGGCGAGCCGACCAAGGTCAACCTGGATACGAGGTCCATATATCTTGAGAGGGCGTTCGTCTACGCGTTCTGGGCGGAGCAGGGATATGATTGGAGAGCCAGCCGCGTTGCGACGCTTCGAGGCGTCAAATTCGGGGGCAAGCTGCACCGGCCCGACCCCCTATACAACGCCGTATTGCTCAACCCGTTTCTTCTCAACGAGGGCAACGTGTCCGAATACGTTAGCACGATCGACTCGTTCGGGGCCGACTTTATACACGGGTACCCTTCGGCGATCCAGAACCTCTGTCTGCTCATGAAGAGGACAGGAGTCTTGCCGAAAAGACGCATCCGCTGCGTTTTCTTCGTATCCGAGAACGTGGAGCAGCGCCATGTCGACCTCGTCAGGGATGTTCTGGGGTGCCCCGCCAGGGCGTTTTACGGCCATTCGGAAAGGGCTGTTTTCGCCGAGCAGCACGGGGATGTGGTGTCGTACGATTTCAACCCCTTCTACGGATACACCGAGATCGTGCCCCACGGCGACGGGAACATCGTGTGCACCGGGTTCCTCAGTCGGCGGATGCCCCTCATCCGCTACGCCGTGGACGATACGGCGACGCCCTCCGAGCCTTGCGTCTCGATTTCCGGCCATCATGACGACACCGTGCTCTACGGCAGAAGCGGGGAGCGGATCAGCCAGACGGCCGTCAACTTCCACGACGGGACTTTCGACGGGGTCGAGGCCTATCAGCTGGTTCAATCCGAGGTGGGGCGCGCCGAATGCCGCGTCCGATCCTCATCTTCGCTCTCGGACTCCGATATCGGTGCGATAGCGTCCGCCCTGGACGGAAAGACCGAGGGGCGCATTGCCTGGCAAGTGACCCAGAACAAACCTTTCGAGCTAACGCAGCGCGGTAAGGCGAAAACCATTGTGCAGAAAATCGGGTGGGGGGGGGGGGTCGTGATTCGCGGACATAGAGAGGGCGATTACCTCGTGGGCCGCAATGGTGAGCGCCTTACGCTTAGCGCGCTCAATTTCCACGGATCCACATTCGACGGAATCGGGGGCGTGCAGGGATACCAGTTCGTTCAGACGGCCCCCGGCAGCGCCGTCTGTCGCCTGCGCTGCGACCGCATCTTAGGACGGGGCGAAGTGCGCCAGATCGCGGATAGGCTGGCTCGGGGCACGGGCAGCTCGGTTGCATGGGATGTAACCCAGGATGAGCCCTTCGCTTTGTCTCCGCGAGGCAAGGCAAAGGCCGTGTGCAGGTTGTTTCAGGAGGAAAGCTGAGTTGACTGGAGATCTTTCTAAAAAAACGAGTTGTACAGCGAAGAATCTATTGTTTATTGGAGAGTTCCCTCCGCCGTATGGCGGCGTAACGATAAAGGACTCTCTTCTCGTCGAAGAAGTGTTTGATGACTGCTGCGTTGAACGGTTTGATTTGTACTGCTTCAAGAGAGATAGATTCAAGGCTCCGTGGAACGCAATACGTCTGATCCAAATGATAAAGAAAGCGAGTGTGGTCGCGGTCGGCGTGGGTCACCCGGCAAGGACATGCTGGGTGTTCCGCATTGCAAAGGCTATACGAGGCTATCCATTTCTTGGCAAGATCAGCGTGTTCATGATGGGTGTGGGAACGCCTGCTTACCTCCAGGAGCATCCGCGATACATCCCGCTGGTATCGAAGGGTCGCTGCATTTTCACTGAAAGCGAGCAGCTCAACAGGCAACTCGCTGATCTCGGCTGCAAGAACGCGCGCTTTCTTCCTAACTGTCGAAAAGGGGTCGGCGCATGTGAGCCGAGCCCGGTGGGCAATATCGTGCGCTTTGTGTACTTTGCACAAGTCCGGCCAGAAAAAGGCATCGAGACACTTGCGAGGGCTGTCAAAGCGCTTAATTCGGAAGGGTATGAAGATCAGTTCGATGTCGCGATTTATGGATCGATTCAGAAAGGGTATGAAACGGCATTCTCCGGATTGTTCAGGGGAGTACCTAATGCGACCTATAGAGGCGCCTTCGACTCAAGCAAAAACAATGTCTACAAAGAGCTGAACCAGTACGACGTTTCGGTCTCCTCCTCCTCATGGCGAGAAGGGATGAGCGGCACGAACATTGAGAGCAAGTTTGCCGGTATAACCAGCATCGTAAGCGATGCTGGCCTCAATTCCGAATGCGTACAAGATGGAGTGGACGGGCTGTTGGTTAAACCCGGTGATGTTGATTCTCTGCAAAATGCCATGCGACGAGTGATAGAAGATACATCGCTGTTAGAGCGCCTGAAAAACGCAAGCTACCAGAGCCGAATCGATTACGACGTAGCCACGTGGAGGCAGGAGGTGCTAGATGTCGTTTTTCAATAATCCTTTCAAGCAAGACACTTACCATTATTTCGGAAAAGACAAGGTCGATTTCAAGCATCTACTGAAGGATCACGGCTACCGCTACGTTTTCTATTTGCGTCAACGCCAGGCAGGCGGCTGGAGAAAACTCATATTCAGTATCCCCAGAAAGCACCTGTCCCTGCGCCACGGTATCGAGATTAGCCCCGAAGTTCGTTGCGGGGGAGGGTTGTACCTTGGACACCCTTACGGAATCACGGTCAGCACCGGGGCGGTGCTTGGGATGAACGTTAACCTGCATAAAGGATGCACGATTGGGCGTGAGAATAGAGGGAAGCGACAGGGGTATCCAACTATCGGAAACTGCGTCTCCGTAGGAATTAACGCCACTGTAGTCGGTCGCATAACCGTCGGAGACGATGTAATGATTGCGGCAGGTTCCTTTGTGAACCGCGATGTTCCCTCTCATTCGATCTGCATCGGCAATCCGTGTCAAATCATTCCAAAAGAGGGCGCAACTGATGGCTACATCGTCAACAGGGTCGGTGCTGAATGATGAGCGTGCCGAAAATAATTCATTATTGCTGGTTCGGGGGAGGGCCTATCAGCGAACAGGCTGAGAGGTCTTTGGAGTCATGGCGTCGGTTTGCCCCGGACTATGAAATCAGGCGCTGGGACGAGAGTAACTTTGATATCGATGAATGCTCATTTGCGAAGGGCGCTCATAGTGCGGGAAAGTGGGCATTCGTTTCCGACTATGCGCGGTTCAAAGTTCTATACGAGCATGGCGGGATATATATGGATGTCGGCTCTGAGCTGGTGAAAGGAATCGATGGCCTTATAAAAGAGTACGCGCCTCTTGTTGGCATAGAAAGGGGCAGCTTCACAGCAAACACAGGGCTCATTGCTGCCTGCGGCGCTCACGAGGTGCTCTTTGAAGAGATTCTGAAGAAATACGAATCCATTGAGTTCGAAAATACTGACGCCTTCTGCGCGGCGCACACGGTCAATGACATGCTCACAAGCACACTTATCGAGCATGGCTATAAACGCAATGGAGAATTCCAAACCGTATATGGCTGGACTTTTTTGCCACCGGAGTTTTTTGACCCGGCGTACGGATTCGGAGGCTATGCCATAACCGAAAACACTTATAGCGTTCATAAAGGCTCGGGGTCCTGGTGCCCTCCGCCTCTCAAGACAAAAAGAAGGATTGTTCATAGAATTGCACCCTATGTCGGCTCACGACCGGCGCAAATCATCGGTCGCATTGTAGGAGAAATCTCCTACAATGGCGTGAAAGGCGGCTTCTCTAACCTTCTTGGTGTCACGGCGAGTGTACTTGGGAGAGGGAAAGCCCGCACCCTCATCCCCCCTCAAGTTTATGAGCCTTCATTAGTTAAGAAAGCAGAGCCAGTTCATCAGGATACGGTGCGCATAGCACTCGTTCTACCGTATTTTGGATCACTACCGAGCTATTTTCGATACTGGCTTGAGAGCGCAGGAAAGAACAAGGACATCGATTTCCTGATCTTCAGCGACTGCGATTTCAGCGAATATGATGTTCCGAACAATGTGATTATTAACTACTGTTGTTTAGGGGACGTAAAATCGAGGATTAGCGACATACTTGATTTTCGCGCTGCACTTCATAAACCCTACAAGCTTTGTGATTTCAGGCCGTTGTACGGCCTCATATTCAGCAGCGAACTGAATGATTACGATTACTGGGGCCATTGCGATTCCGACGTAATTTGGGGGAATTTACGCAAGTTTATAGAACCCGGTCTCAGCGGTGGCTATGATCGCCTGCTGAGCAATGGCCATCTTTGCATATATAAAAATGTTTCGCACATTAACCGATTCATTCTAACGCCACCTTCGGGCGAGCATGTTACCTACAAAGACGTGTATCGTCTTTCAGGAAGTATGGGGTACGACGAATCAAAACTTCTCGCCGACAATCTTGCGGCAGTCGGGGGGCGCCAATGGGATAGAGACTGCTTCGCCGACGTTGACTTTCGTACCAAGCAATTCGTTTGCAGATATAAAGGCGATCTCCATGAAACTGTGGCGTTTTTTCGGTGGAAAGACGGATCCCTATTTGGGTATTGCTCAAATGGCGAATCGCTTTACAAGAAAGAATACGCTTACCTTCATTTGCAGAAAAGAAAGATGGAAATCTCAAACATTCCACTCGACCAGTGTGTCATTACTCCTACTGAGTTCGCTGATGAAAAGCTATTTGACGAAGAACTGATTCCTACATTGCTCGCCCCCGATCAAAAATGGCAGTCATATTGGAGAAGGCAGGAGCTCTGGCTGAAGATTAAGAACAACTTAATGGGCTATGCGCTCCTCAAGGCAAAGAAGCGTCTCCTGAACAGGGGTGCGAAATGATAGCCGCTCAGCATAGAATTCTTGAAGTTCGAAAAACGCCGCGAAAAACAGACGATTCCTATAGAAGCACGATAGCGGAACTCCCCGGGCTATTTACGGCGGGCTTTACCCTCTCGTATCTCAAGGGATTCTTATCAACGTTAGCTACTGTCGAGTTACCTCCTCTTCTTGACAACGCATTGCTGCTAGCGGGGCTCTCATTCCTGATTTTGCACTTGATTGCCAATGCTCAGATGCTAGGAAAAAAAATAATTCCCTGCTTTGCTGTCCTCGTGCTTATGGCTGCTTGCTACGTTCTATCAAGTGACAGCTCTCCTTTCTTTGCCTGCCTAGTATTCTTCTGCGCGATCTCGCTCACAAATGTGCGTCCACTGATAAAACTATGGTTCTGGATGACGTGCTTGCTGGTTGCGTTCAACTCATTAGTTTACGGTTTGCAAGTTGTTGCGGGCTCCGCCGAAGTGTTTTATAGGTTTGAAGGGGGATTGAGCACGGTTCGTTTCGGTATGGGGTTTGTTCACCCTAACATGGCCGGCGCCTTCCTTTTCTGGCTATGTGGATGTGGCCTGTATCTCCGTTACGGGAAGCAAACCATTCTTGATTATGTAGTGGTCGAAGCAGTGGCGATCTTTGTGATTGTGGTAGTCGACTCAAGAACCTCGGGTTACCTGACGAGCGCACTTCCTTTTGTCTTTTGCATGCAGAGCCGGTGGCACCTTTTTACGGGAAGTAGAGCGATCCGTTTTGTCCTTGGTCTATTGCCGGTTGCCTTGTTTCTGGTCACGTTCGCCTTGGCCGGGCCGCTCTACAACGCAGATATTGGCGAGTCATTCACTGGTCGCCCATGGCTATGGCACGCTTGCCTCGAGAGTCAAGGACTTACTTTGTTTGGCCAAGAGTTCCAGGACGCTCGAGCGATTGGTTCTGGCGGCTTTACATGGGTTGCAACAACGTTGGATAGCTTTTATGCCAACGGGCTCATGGTGTCGGGGCTTCTGTTTTCGTCGCTTTTTTGCATTGCGTTCTTTAAACGATGCCAGCGAGACGACAGAATGCTGAAAGCCGCAATGCCTTTTTTGGTGCTCGTCCTTTTGTTCGGTTTCACTGAGGGACATTTGCTGGATATCTGCTTCGGGTTCCCCTTGATTATGATATGCAGCACCGGCTTCTCGCTTTCGAACAGCCAATTCGAAAGAACCAAGAGATTACAGCAGGTTTAGGTGAAGACTGCTTGTCAAAACTTTCTATCGCAACTAGTTATCCGATCGATAGCGTTGCCTGCCTAATCGTTGAGTTATGAGGTGTCCACTATATGTCCGAAGCTGAAGCGTCTGTAAACAAGAGAAGATCAGAACGCCGTCGTACCGGTATTGTTCTTTCGTATGTTTACACGGTGGCACAGGTGGTTGTTAATCTACTTTATGTCCCCATTCTATTGAGAGGCATTGGAGATAGCGAGTACGGTCTATACCAGATTATCGGATCGGTGATGGCGTACATCCTTCTCATGAATTCGACTTTCTCCGGAGGGGTAACACGATTCTATTGTAAGTATTACTCCGAGGGCGATATTCTCATGATGGAAAACACGCTTGCCATAAGCAGGCGTATCTATAACTACGCGGCGGTGGTGTCTATAGGGGTTGGAGCGATTGCGATTGTCGCTGTGCGTTTTGTCTACGCTGGAGTGCTGACTGCTTTTCAGGTGCTGGAGAGCTCGCTCATGCTCGCGGTCTTAATTGCGAATCTCATCGTGACGATGCATAACACCATCGATGTTGCCGTAATAAACGCAAATGAGAGATTCTCCTTCTTGAAGGCTACGCAGATTGCGACAGTGGTAGTTCAGCCAATCCTCATTGTGTTGCTGATCCAATGGCAGCCATACGCCATCAGCATCGTCTGCGTTCAGTTTGGGACGAATATAATATGCTTCGTTATACAGCGTTTGTACCGAAGCAAAGTTCTAGGTGCGCGCATCAAAATGCACTCCCGTGACCAGGAGCTGATGAAAGCGATCCTCCGGTTCTCATCCGGGATACTGCTTGTTCTTGTTGCAGATCAGGTGTTCTGGAGGACGAACCAGCTTATCATCGGTTTTTTCTATGGTACGTCTGTCGTCGCCGTATATGGTGTGGCAGCCCAAGTCTACGCGGCGTACGGGCCGATGGGCACGGCAGTGTCGTCAGTGTTTATGCCGCATATCTCTCGACTCTATTATTCCGATCGTACGGGGAGGGCAATATCTGACTTGTTCAAGCGAGTCGGAAGGATAGCAACATACCCGCTTCTCCTCGTTCTTCTCGGATTTCTAGTATTCGGGAAAGAGTTCATTGCGATGTGGGCGGGCGACGGGTATCAAGATGCATATCTTATCGCTCTTCTCGTAATGGTGCCTTACACAGTCGATCTGATGCAAAATCTAGGATTGACAATCATGCAGGTTGAGAACAAGTATGCATTCCGTGGTGTTGTATATGCGATTCTCGCAGCGGCAAACATCGCAGCAGTTTTTATCATATCGCCAGCGTATGGCCCTATTGGGGCTGCTGCATGCACTGGCCTCCTCATGCTCGTTGGCAACGGTCTCGTAATGAATGTGTTCTACGCTAAGGTTATGAAGCTTGACATCCTAGGATATTGGAAAGAAATAGCGCGCGTCGCAATACCGCTGTGCTTGTTCGGATGCGCATTTCTCGCAGCGAAAGGCGCGTTTGATATATCAGTTTCGGGATGGCTAGACTTTTCATTATGGATTGTTGCTTTTGGGATCCTCTATACAATCGTAGCTTACCTGTTCTCTATGAATCGATATGAGAAGGGTATCTTGCTGGGTTTGGTTAAGCGACTTAAGAAGTCGTAGTGTTTGGAATAATGATGTCTTTGGAGCAGGTCTATCTGGACTGTCGAGGTGCGTACTAAGCATCCATTGACTAGATAGTTGCCGTAATTAATCCAAGGGATTAGTTTTGTTTTCGGGCCGGGCGTATCAATACCCGGCTCTTTTCATGTATGAGCCATTGTGAGAGAGTTAATTCCGAAACACCTCAAGCTTCAAAACTTCTTCCTCGATCCTTACCTTATAGGCCCTCTTCCCGGGAATCATCTCGTGCCGGTACATCTCGTCGAGGTGCATCGTCCAGTTGATGATCGACGAGTGCCTGCTCTTCATGAGTTCCATCTGGACATCGGGGTCGGCGAGCAGCCTCCTCGATGACCCCGGAGCCATCTTGTTCATGATGGAGATTAGCTGCCTGATTCCCTCCTGCGATGCCTTGATCTCGAAAGCCCTCTTCAGCTTCGCGAAGATGTAGCCCAGGCTGCGGAACAGCTCCTCGTTTCCCGCGCACATGGCGCAGATGGCAATCACCGCGACGCACTGGACGTGGAAGAGCGAATTCTTCCTCTTTCTTGCCTCCGAGAGGCCGTTGAAAGCGATCTTTAGCAGCCTCAGCGGGCTCCGGCTTTCCATCGGCGCCCTCTCGAGGCGCGAAAGCTCCATGAACCATCTGAGCGAGACGGCGACGACGGCTTGGTTCCCCAGTTGACTATTGCAGCGCTTTTGCTACACCGTTCCACGCTCCACTGCTACAGCGCTCCATGGCAGACTGCCACACCCTAA
>OKWK01000098.1_pt1 | contig 110992 bp, 115 predicted proteins | sample 1607181 | NCBI WGS metagenome assembly OKWK01 (sample SAMN07501053, study PRJEB24779) | human gut metagenome | isolation source: stool | host: human infant | place: USA: Pittsburgh, PA
CCCGAGGGAATACCGGCGGCAGCGGACATCGTTAACTTAAGATACAAAAGCTGTTCGGAGATGGAGGGTCAAGATCACTCTGGTCTGCCTCTTAAGCCGGTATCTTCTGACGTCGCCTATCTTGCTCACCTCCATGAACTCCTTGGCCACCTTCAGGACAAGACGGGCACGGAACGCTTTAAATGAAGCCAGCTCTTCTTCTGGTTTGTCAGATTCATAAATCTCCAGCAGATATTGGCACGCCTTTGGATCTTGCGTTTTTAATGCCAGCGCACGCGCGCATTTCCGTAATCGACAAATAGGGTCGGCGCCATCCTGCTTTGCAAACGCCAATGCCAGATCGAGCGTGACAGGGCAGTCAATGATTTCCCAGAACTGTGATCGCAGAGTAGCTTCAATCGCCTTCTCCTGAAACTCCTGTGGTATTGCTGTGAGCTCTTGTGCAATTTTATCCGCTGCGCTCATGTGTTTTCCTTTATTCATTTGTTAATAGTCTCCGCTACCTCTGCCAGAATGGCTTCCAGCTTTTCTCCTTCCTCTGGACGGAAGTACAAAATATTCGGGTTAAATCCATAGAACACGGTCACGTCCAGGTCTGGCAGATATTCTTTGCGCCCAACAAGATCGGATGGCTTGCTCTTGTTATTGAACAGCGATGTCGCCCGGCTGCCGCACGTCAGCACGTAGGTTGGACGAACCAGATTTATCTCTTCCCGCATAAAGTCGATAAACTGGCCGATCTCATCTTTGGTGTAGTCTTTTTCCTTATCCTTTACCTTTTTACACACGCCAGTGACATACAAATCACCCATACGCAGGTCACCAGAAACCAGCAACTTGGCTTTGAAGTCATCGTAGCCGTTCTCCATGAAGTAGCCGGTACGTGCATCATTGCCATTGGCATTGTCGAGTATGACCATAATTTTTGGCTTAATGCCGATGCTTGGTCGTATCAACTCATCGCCCAGACCCATTTCTGCGGCCATGCGAGTCATCAGTACATTGACCTCTGCAGAGCGTTTTGGGTTCATTTCAAATGGGCGTGTAGCTTTCACCGCATCGATCACCAGATTGCCCATCAGCTCTGCCTGATCTCGCAGACGTTCCGGATCGGTCGCCGGCATACTGCCAGGTTCAATAGAGGCGAATGCCCCAACCTTTTGCAGAGACTCACGTACTCGGCTGTTACAGGCTCGCTTCTCGACCGCTTCCTCAAATTGCGCCAGCGACTCGAATTTGCCGCCAACTTTCTCACGCGCTCTCATGATGGCCTGGCAACCATTCTCAGAGCAGCCTTTCACAGCAGAGAATGGCGCATACAGAACCTGGCTGCCGTCTTCCAGCGTGCGGATCTCAATTCGGTTAGATGACACGTTAACGTCTGGTGGCAATACGCGAATGCCATAGGTCAGCGCATCCTTAACCAGCCCCTGGTGCTTATCCTCGCCCAGAATGGTGAGAGCAGCAGCGAAGAACTCAGCAGGGTAATGTGTCTTTAACCACATAGACTGATAGCTGATCAGCGAGTAGGCAACGGAGTGTGATTTGTTGAAGGCATATCCACCGAACTTCTCAAAGGCGTCCCATACTTCTTGGGCTTTCTCAGGGCTAAGACCTTCCTGCTCGGAAATAACTTTGGCAATTTTCATGTGTTTTTCCCGTCATTAGCTTCAAACGCTAGCTTTTTTTAAGATATTTGCGATTTGAGTGTTAGAGATGCCGCATTTTTCTCGCAACTTTTCATAGGTTGCGCCAGCCTTGCGCAAGGCGACCACCTCAGCTCTTGCTTCAGCATCCAGTTTTTTGGATGCTCTTGAGACAACGATCGGCCCACCAACTCGTGCCCATTTCTTCCCGGTGACGATATGGTGAATGTAAAGCTCAGTTAAACCATATTCGGCCGCGAGGTCTTTGTTCAGAGCGCCTTCTGACTTTTTAATGCGAATAGCAATGACGACTTCGTTGGTTAGCTTGGCGTTGTAGCGCCTCTCACCAAACTCAACGGTATCGTGTGCAATGGCGTCAGCCATGTTGTCGACTTGAGTGCCATACGCGAGATTGGAGGGCGCATTGTTTGATGGTCTTCCGTCAAGATGACGAATAAGTAAGCCTTCTGGTCGTTCTCCGTGGAATGCAGTTGCTACCAGATAATGAACTGTGCGGTCGCATTTGACGCCGTTGACGCTTAGTTTCACGCCCAGATGTCCAAAATCATTGATTACGCGAGGTTTGAGGATTTGCCCCTTCTTCACCCATTCGCCCCCATTGGGGGCTGTTCGTATAACATCTAAAGAGCGAATGCGACCTAAACTGGATGCTTCGTAATAACCTTCAAACTCAGGAATGGATTTCCAAATTTCTTCCACCGTCAAACTCCAAAATCAACAATATCAGCGTTATCACCAATCGCTTCGTCATAGGTTCTGCGTTTGCCGTCAGAGCACATCAGCTTGGCCTTTTTGTGGACTTCTACTGTGCTTCCGTTTTCAAGTGACAGTGTCACCCAACCTGCTTGCGCTCGTTCTACAAAATCGCTGCCGATCGCTTTCATCTTATCCATGTTCTTTTTACCGATAGCGGAACGCAGAGCGTCAGCCTCAGCCATAGAGAATCCAGCGAGTACGCGAGAGCTTTTCATGATCTGCTCTTGATAGAGTAAAACGCCGTTGGTTTCTTTAGTTGCTTCCTCAAGACGCGGATGAATTGAATGTGGAGCCATAAAACCTTTTGCCACGGAGACATAGTCGTCCAACATGCCTGACTGAATTGGACCTGGTCTGAAAAGCGCAGTTGTGGCCACAATGGTTTTGAAGCTCATTGGCTCGATACCACCACCCAGATCTTTGAGTAGCTTCCTCATGGGGCCGGACTCAAGCTGGAACACACCTTGCGTATACCCCGCGGCGAATCCATCAAGTACTTTGCGATCATCCAGTGGGATGGCATCGAGGTTGATGTCCTTGCCGGTGCTCTCTTTGATGTAACGTTTTGCGCTATCCAGCAGATCGAGAGTGGCCAGGCCCAGAACGTCCAGTTTGATTAACCCCATGGCCTCGCAGTATCGTTTATCGAATGCGATGCAACGCGCGTCTCCACGTCGCTCTACAGGGGTACGTTCCGTCAGAGGTACGCCAGCGACAATCACCCCTGCAGCATGACGGCCGAAGCCACGCATCAGGTTTTGCAACTTGCTCGCCGCCTTAAATGCGTCCGGATGTTTGGTGGCGTATTTGTCCAGGCTGGCCAGCTGCTCGCGCAACTCCGACAGAGACAGACTGTCATCCTCCAGGGTCTTAAGCTCCTTGGAAACCGCCATATCAGCCGCATCAACGCCATAAATACGTGCTGTGTCGCGCAGCGCGGAAGCGGCGCCCAGATAAGTGAAGTTCGGAATGCCTGCAACATACTCTTCGCCATATCGGGCATTCAGATACTCGATCACCTCATGGCGCCGCGCCTGGCTAAAGTCCAGATCAGCATCCGGCAAGTCGAGACGTTCAGGGTTAATGAAACGTTCGAACAGCAGGCCATGACGGATAGGGTCAACGTTGGTAATGCCGATGCACCATGCCACCAGAGAGCCGGCGGATGAACCACGACCTGGCCCGACCGGAATACCAGTCTCGCGACTATGATTCATCAGATCGTGAACCATCAGAAAATAACCGCAGAATCCCAGGCGAGTGAGCGTCTCCATTTCATACTTGAGGCGATCGACGTAAACGCGGTGCTCGGAAGTTGGTGGCGTGTAGCCAAATTCTTTGTTGCTGAGACGTTTTCGAAGCCCTGCGACAGCCAGTTTCATCAACGTTGCAGGCTCATCGTCTGCCATTTTTGGCAGCGCCGGCGCCATCTCGTGCCAGCGCCATTCGCACGCCTTAACGATGGAGTCCTGCGTTGTAGAAGCCATGGCGGCAGACACAGATACGCCCATCCGGACAGAAAACTCTTTCAGAGCCTGCAGCAGATGACGACGACCATTTATTGCATTGTCGCGCTGGTGGGGGATACGCAGCCGGTGTGGCTGATCGACTTTGATATTGTTCATCACCATGTGGGCGATGTCTTTGATATCAGCGTCATCAACCCCTTCGTAATAAGCTGGGTAAAACGCAACGGGCTCGATTTTCAGTGCGCTTGCCACTTTCATGGCTCGCACGTTGATCTGGTCATAGAATGGCGTAGGGTGCGGATAAACTACGCTGTAGAAATTCTCGCGTCCGCCGGCAGTAATCAGCGCGCTAATAATTTTAGCGAAGTCCGGGCGCTGGAATACGCTGCCGATATCCGAAGTCAGCAACAGTATATTGCCTTTAGCGTAAGTAGCTGCCAACTGGTCGAGCGCCAGACGTGGCACGAAGTAAAACTGCTCGCGGGTATTGGCTACAGTCATTAGTTCGCAAATGTCGCGATAACCTTGCTCGTTTTTAATCAGTGCGGTGAAGCAGTAGTTACGTCCACGCTCCAATGATTCCATACATCCATTAGACTCTTTAGCCAGTTTAGCCCGGTACTCGTATGTTGGATCGTCGACAACATTCAGCTTAACACCACAGATCACCGCCATCTCATCGCCAGCTGCTCGCTGCAGGGGGATAACGCTGGCGATATTCATCGTGTCAGCAGAGATAACCGCGGTATAGCCAGCCTCCTTTGCTACCTTTACTGCGTGCTCTGCTTTCAGTGCTGATTCTCCCAGGGAAAAATCAGTCCTGACCATCAGTGCTTTCATGTGTTTTTACCTTCTGTTTTTTCTTAATTTTGTCGTTGGGGAAGCCGACGAACTTCCCGTATATCGAAATCGCAACTCCTTTGGCTGCCTGGTGGCAGTCAGGCCTGTGAGCGCATGACAAACAGGCCGCGCCAGTTTCAGAAGCTGCGATAAGAGATCCAAAACAACCTTTACGCACGATTAACCGAAGATTTTCTGAACCACTTCACGCGCCGCTTGCGCAGAGGTGGAGGGGAGTTTATTGATGAATGACTTCTCGATGCCGGCTGCGAAATCACCTCGCATCATTCCGATTTTTGCGGACAGAAGCAGCTCACGCGGGCCGATTGGTTGGCTGATCAGGTGCTGCTCATACCCGTCTCGTACCAGATTGGCGAACTTAACCATTTTTTCGGCGTATTCACGGATGATTCCCGCTTCGACCAGCATGTTTACCTCAGCACCAGGCTTCATGTACTTGACGTGAGATACGATGCCAAAGCGAGAGAAGTTAGCCGCGTTCTGGATGTTCGTTCCTTGATAAAGCCCCGTTTCATCACCTGAACCATTAGTGTTGCCTGTACCGATGAAGGCGAAGCGCTTATGCGGCGCCACGCGACGCCAGTCTGGTGTCGCTTCTTTGATTACGAGTGGTTCGCCTTCCAGAACTGGCTGGTAGATCCCCAGAATCTGCGGGAATGCAAAATCGTATTCGTCTGCCAGATAGACCCAACCGTTCTTCATCGCCAGCGACAGAAGCCCAGGTTCAAAGTAGGTTGTGCCTTCTCGCGCCAGAATCTGGCCCGTAATATGGGCTTCCTCAGTTGATGCCGTATGCTGCGAGCGGATAACCGGGCGATTCAGGAGCGCGCAAAGCTGGGTTGGCAGGGAGGTTTTCCCCGTACCAGCATGACCCCACAGATAACCAGGAATGCCGATCTCCAGCATCATGAAGATGTCTTTAATCAGATCGAAGTCGCCGTATACATAGCCGGCTTTCACTTCTGGCACGAACTCCGGATATGGCGTGTTGATGTTGACCGTCACCTGAAGGGGTTTGCCTCGGGGCGTGCCAAGTTCCTTGATAGTCAGGCCAAGCAGCTCGTGCGCGGCGACAAGCTCTGTTTTGTATTCGACTGTCCCTGCATAGCCAGGGTGGGAACTGATATCCGCGATTTTGCCGTCTGCGCCAGCCTTCTCAGAGCGTTTATTCTTTAACGCCTCAATGGCCTTTGGAGACAGCGTTGGTTCCCCGGGGAATGCTGTGGTGTACATTTTCACTACGTCATCCACACCAAGCCCTTTGGCTTCTTCCGGAATTCCTTCGCAACGACCCATCGAAATGTGCGATTTGAGGTGATGGAATGATTTTCCGCACCATTTGCAGGTGACGGCATCAGAGTGGGCGTCTTGTGGTAGCGCAGTCGCGGTCATGTGTTTTTCCTTACTTGTTGTCGTTTCTGGGCTCTATTCTATACGAATGTATCAGGCTTTATAGTAACTAGTTACTTATTTTATAGGGCGCAATATTTACTCTAAAATGATACGAGATAACTCACTGACAACTGACGTACCCAACTCTTCGACCTTATTCACCAGTGCATTGTTTTTGTAATACCGGCGCGGCGCGTCCGTAAGAATGCCAATGGCCAACAGGTTGATGTCACTTGTGTTTTCGATGTCATTCGTTACAGAGCGCAGATGGTTACTAAAGCCATCCCCCGCAGCGCATGGGGCGCCGTCGCTCTGCACAATCATGATCTTCTTGTCTTCCATACGCCCTGCAAACAGAGAAGCCAGCTGTGCGATGCTCTCGCCATCCACGTTGTTTAGCAGGGGGAAAGTCTCTGCCACACAGCCCATACGAGCACGTATCTCTGGGGAGTTCGCTTTTTCATGCCAGTTTTTAATAATCGGCAGCATAAGCGCTTCAAAGCGGCTAAACCCACGTTTCGACATAGTTGCTACATCCGGATTGCCATACGTAGTGAAGCCGGTAATGACGTTCGGAACGTGGATACGATCTAGGGCGTCAGCCAGTGTGTATGCGGATGCCAGCGCGAGCTCGATTTTTCGGCCGCCCATTGAACCTGACAAATCGATGACCTGTTGAACGCACGCGTTCACGGCCTTGTGGTCTTCTTTTCTCCGGAATACCCGATCGTCATTCATCGACAGTCGGTAAAGACTCGCCCCATGTACGCGTCCACGACGCTGGCCAGGGATGAACTGAACACGGTTGCGACTGGCGATCGCGCGCTCTAGGTCTTTGGCCAAGGTAGATGACACCGAGGAAGACAGATGTCTCTCCACCTTCATCTCAAACAGTTTTCTTCCCTCTGGAACAATGCGGTAGCGATCTACGGGCGAATACATAGGGATTGCGCCAAAAGCTTTTCTGGCGCGCTTAATATGCTCTTCTGCCTCGTCAATTGGCCCCAGGAAGTCGTAGGAGCGATTGTATGGCCGGTAATCAGATAGTGACGCGCTGGCCAGCTCCGACTTGATCGCCGACGCCAGCGCATCTTCGGTTGAAGAACCTATCTCTTCATCAACGTTTTCTAATGCCTTGAGAGCATCATCAAGAGACATATCGTCAGCGTGTGGGGCAAAGCCGGCATCGCTTTCATCCGAGGTGTCCCGATCCCCTTCATCCTTCTCCTTGCCACCGTCTTTATCTGCCTTACCTTCACCGTCTTCGACAGCTTCGCTGTCATCAGAGGAGCTGCCATGCCTGTCCTCTGAGCCATCACCCGTGGAGGGATTGTAATCACCTTCATCATCCACTTCTTCCCCTACATCCGAGCCCAGAGATGTAACAGGATCATCAGCTGTCGTTTCTTCGCTTTCAGGCAAGTCGTCAACATTTTCATGGCCTAAATCGCCATCTTCAGGTTTGCTTTCTGTATCATTTATTACTTCATCACTGTTAGGTATGTGCTTACTTATCGATTTGTCTGATTTTTCATCATCTTCATCGTCAGAGCTAAACTCATCAGGAGTGCTATCGAGTCCCTCTTCGTCACAAACCTCACTATCGTCTCCAGCAGCCGGCTCATCTGAACTGTCTTCTTCTGGTTCGGTCTTTTTGGTTACAGAGGACTCACGTTCAGGTAACGGCCCTTCTGGCATCTCAGTCATTTCACGCAGGATCTTAGCCATTGCTGCTGCAACCTTGACGCAATCCTCAGTGCTATCCATACGACGGACAGCTTCATCGACGCCAAACTCTTTCAGTACGGCAATAGGTTTATCGATGAGGTGCCAGTGCTCCTCCATGAAATCAACAAAAGTTGGTTGGCCATCCCACGCCCGTAGAACCGGACAGAGGAAGAACTTTAGAAACAACTCGCGTTGATCCCCGCGGCACATCGCCACCGCCTTTTTAACATGGGGATTAAAATATTTGTCAATCATGAGGTTACGTGTGGATAATAGGTTGCGCCGGCTGCCGGTGAACACTTCACTCATGCGACGTTCGATGTAGACGTCTTCCAGGGCATTCCAGAGTCCGAATGCCTTTGTGTTGCGCATTTTCTTGACGACTTTTTCGTCTGTGAAAAGGAGATGGCCAACCTCGTGATCAAGGAATCCACGTATGGCATTCATAAGCGCAGGGCTCGCGTCATCTGGTATGGATGGGATGTTAACCATGACTGGCTCCCCTTTTTTATTGTAGCGAACGTATGCTGTATCTCCGCATTCAGCTACAGGAATGTTCTTGCCCGAAAGAAGACCAACGACGCGTTTTACGGAATCGCGGAAGTCCTGTACCTCTTTGAGTACAGTTTTGCTGGGTTTAGTTGCCATGTTCTTTCCTTATCGAGTAAACAAATTGTTTTCAGATATAAGAAAATAACACTGCGCGAACAGGGGAGGAAGCAATTCGCGCAGGGGATCAATGAGTTATAGGCGGGTTATAAATTTTAGTTGATTCGAACCGCGAAAGAGAGGTCGCCAGTATTGATCAGCGTGAAAGAGCCATTTTCCAGGGAGAACCGGAAAACAGTAGCGTCGCGCGCTCTAACGTTTACCTGGTGATTTGGTAACTCAGATAGTACTTCTGCAGCCTCCAGGTGTGTCAGCGCGAAAACATTGCCTACATTCAGAGCAAGTAAATTAGATGACAATTTTTCCATTAATAGCATCCTAATCAACTGGTTTCATTTGGAGGTGATGGTACTACCTATTGATATAAAAGTTAATAAAAATGTATCGTAAAGTCTTAAACAAAAATAATCAAAAAAATCAACAGAAGTACCGGATTTTACTAATTTATGCCTTATTTTGAGTGATTTATATGCAATAATTGCCTACAAATAGCCGGAGGTAAGACTTTACAATATTAACCGTTGCTGTAATATCGGTAAGTACTTACCATACAATAAGATCACACGAGGATAGTAACTACAATGACAATGGCCGATGAGAAGACCGCTCGTTACGTCGCCTACATCGATTCTTTAATCACTGTTTCGCCGAAAAGTCAGTCGGCGATCTCCCGTGAGATTGGTTACAAGAATCCCAACATTTTGTCCCTGATAAAAAAGGGAAGAATTCCGCTGCCGGTAGAGAAAGTGCTACCACTGGCAGAAGCACTGAATGCAGACCCAGTACGTCTCATGATGATGGTTCTTGAAGACCGTCAGCCTGAGCTGGCAGATTTTTTACGAGACCAGGGCATAGCGCCGCTGACTCCGGAAGAACGTGAGGTTCTCGCAGCTTTCCGCAACCGCTTTCCGGCTCAAACTGATGGTGTTGAGCAGGTTGTCGAAGCAATTAAAAAGCTATGAGAAGTTTACTCTGATCAGCTCGGTGGATAGGCGATCTCCCTTCATTTTGTGGTCAATTTCTTCTAAATCTGGTTGCTCAACAATCGACGAAATGTACGATGAGAAGCTCTCAAGGGCTTCTCGCATCTGATCCATGTAGTCATATCGGTCGTATACACGGTCGATACCTTCCAGACTATGATTCATGATCTTACGTGATACTTCCTGTGAAATATTAAGGGCAGGAAAGTAGCTGCGTGCCGTTCTACGCAGATCGCGTGGGGTAAACGACTCCACTTCCCCAAGCTCTGGTCGCTCTAGAATCCGCCTCAACGCCTGGGCTATTGCAACCTTTGACATTGGCGTATCAGCTTTCTTTTTGTTCGACGGGACGAGCCACTGGCTGCCGGCGCCATAATCGATCAATTCTTCCACGCATTTCCGCATCAGTGAGCTCATCGGAAGAGTGTGCGGCCGGGCCGATTTGTTGCGAGACCCTTGATTCCATACATTAAGTTTAAGATCGAACTCGCTTACTCTGGCCCGCAGCACTTCATCTGGACGTCTGGCAGCTACGAGGCAAAGCCTTGCCGCCCATTTCGTGCCTGGACATACGTCGAAATAGTCCCAGACATTCCAGAATACCCAAACCTCTGCGTCCGTCAGGCATCGTTCCCGCGGGGCCGTCTTCGCGCCGCCGGCAACTTTGTTCAGCGACATATCATTCAGGGGCGATGTTTCGATAATTCCCTGGAAGGCACACCATCCCAGGAACTGCTTCATGATGGAAAAAACACGGCGACCCATCACGATCTTCCCTTCAAGGATCAGCGGGTTGACCAGCTGATTCACCATTATTCTATTCAGGTTACTTACTTTTTCCTGAGCGATATGCGGGAGAACATGTATCAAAACACAATGGACAGCTATCTCGGGCCGGCGGCGAGTTATCAATAATGATAAGCGAGTGAATAACATGAATGCGTCGGCGAAAGTCAGATCGGCTCCCTGCATCGAGACCGATCTGGCATCCATCTGCGATGCCCGATCCAGATAGGTGATCGCTTCCTGTGACGTGTTTTCCGCTGCGCGTGCTCTGTCAAACGTGTTTTTCATAATCTGGCCACTGTATGACGCTTTTTATACTGTGTTTATATACAGTATATTAGGCATTGTTTTTATTGAGATCAACCTAAAATACCCTCTTTTGTCTAATGATTCCATACCTACCAAGTATGGAATCATAGAAAGCCTTTTTTTTGAAAATTAGTCATCTGGGCAGAGTCATTCATTTCCCGCTTGTTTGTTTGCGACATCACCCTTGTCTATGCGTTATGTCCCAACGTTGTCCGGTGCCAGTTCAGTCATGTTTGCGTCTATGGCTGTCTCGATGCCGCCTGGTCTCGAAGGGGGTACTTCGTCAATTCATGATATGATAGCTTTAACGGTATAGCTATGAAGGAATCATAGATGATGACCTTAAAATATTATTTACGGCACTGCTTATGGGGATGGTGTGGTTATGGCTATCTGATCTACTTTATAGTGCGCGATATGAATGACGGACTCATTTTTCCTGCCTATGCTCCTTATATGCCATTTGTGGTTACATATCTTGTTTTAAGCGCCATCCTGTACCCATTCTCATATTATACTTCGGAGAAACTAGCCCTTAAGATAATGACCAAACCCTTTTGGGATCGTCACATTGGCGTGAATAGCGGTGTGTATGGCATGTTCATTATTTTGTGGTTATTTTGCATGCCGCTTTCTGTACCGTTATTCCTTGTATATTTATGCATACGCGCAACGACTAGATTAAGTGCCTAAAAATATGAAAATTATCGTAATGGAACCACGCTACGAATGAGAAAGGCATGGAGCTGCAGGTAACTACGGGTTTGTTAATTTCTGGAAGGCTTCAGCGTATTTGGCAATGTCATTCATTATTCCATTGTCATTTGCCGTGTTGTGAGCATTATTTGGGAAGATGGCCAGCAGACTATACACGTCCTGAAACTTGGCGTGCTGGGTATAAACGAGGGCGCGGTCGCTTGTACAGTTGAACCTGTTTCGGTGACTATTTCGTTCTTGCTTGGTGAATAAGAGATGAACGTGGTAAACACGAGAGGAAACTACAGAACCAGGTTCGGTATAGGGGCCATCTTTGCCAAAAACGGCCGGATAAAAGCCGTTCTTAAAACTCACAAAATCAGTAAGTAAGGAGGTCTTCAGATCTGGCATAACTCTGAAGACCGGCTCCAAAAATCGGGCGTAACTATCACTATTCCATGTGACTTTCATTGAGAAGCCTTAATGGAAGGAGAAGTTTGCGAAGACGTCCTCATCAATGAGACCTGTCTGCGATTCGATAACCTCAACTTCGTTAAAGCACTGATTTAAAATCATCAGGAGGTCAGAAACCGCCAGACGGTACTCAGTGATAGCATCACTCAAGCGTTTCAGGTACGGATGTGGCTGTTCAGCATCACGGATGAACTTGTTAACGAAGCCTTCTAAACCGCGTATGGACAGGTCAACGTTCTTCAAGTCCTCGTAACGGCTTTCACCGAAAGATTCGCGGATTTGTTCCGCACTGTAACCTGAAATGCTATGGGTCAGCTGAACGTGTTTCGCCGTCAGCTCTGCGAGCCTTTGTTCAATATCCGCAAGTTGAGCTGCGGTGTCACTCTCAGCAACCGGAATGCCTTCCGTTTGCGGCAGTCTGAACTCATGGGAATCTGCAAAACCGGGCCTCGTCGACCTTGTGATGCCGCCGAAACGGGGACGCATCTTAAATTTTGTGTGTACACGCTTCGGGAATGCTTTCGGAGTGCTATTTGCATTCGAAAAGCGTGAAGCGTTAGAAGTCACGGTAGCAAGAGCATTGCTAATGACATTCATATCTTCCAGGCAATTTTCTAAATGCATAAAACCTCTTTACAGCTAAATGGCTCGTACCTAAGTGTACGCTCTGTTATCAAAAGCGACAAATCAAAACGGCCCCAAACGGAGCCGTATTGTATTACAGAGTGCTTGCGAAAGCAGCAAATTCTGTGTAACCGCCGATTGGAACATCGTCCAAAAACACCTGGGGAATGGTTTCTACCGGCTTCCCAACCATTTCACTCAGCTTTTGTTTATCGATCCCGGCAGCGACAATATCGATGTACTGATATTCGCCATATCCATGCCCCTGCAGCTGCTTCGCCAGCTCAACTGCCCGCTTACAGAAGGAGCAATTATCTCGGCCATAAATCACACACTTCATTGTTTTGCCTTGTTAAATCTTTGTTTTAAGAGATATCCTTCAAGTGGCCAGATTTTAGCGACTGCGTTCTGGCGCGCAATCTTACGACCGATCTCCGGATCAAAGTTTTCCGGGCTTGCACAAGCTGATTCACCGGTAACGATGAATCCGTTCTCCAACACCAGTACACAAAACGTCAGTAATTTAAGCGACTCAAGATCAGCGTCGCCAGCAACTGGCACCTCTTTGCCGGCATAGGTCCCACTTGCCAGGGCGCCAGATCTGCCATCAAAGGCCGTAAAATAATGTTCGGCGCGGATAACGCTTTGGATACGTTCTGGGGTTACTCGCGCGGCCGTTTTTCCCTTGGCCACGATTTCTTTTTCGATTTCCATGTCAGTCATTTTGTTTCCTTACAGATAGGCTTGAAGCGCCACTTTGCACAGCTCAGAGCGCACGCAATCTTCGGCCGTGAACTCAATGAGCCCTACCTGGCGAGATGGCCGGAACCGCTGCAGGGCGTCCTCAAGACCAGATTTAACATTACCCGGCAGATCGCATTGGGTTACATCACCATTCACGATGACCGTTACGTTCTCACCCATCCGAGTCAGGAACATCTTCATTTGTGACGCCGTCACGTTCTGGGCCTCATCGAGGATCACCACAGCGTTTTCGAACGTGCGACCGCGCATGTATGCGAAGGGGGCGATCTCGACTTTAGCCACCTCAGGCTTTAGGCAGTATTCGAGAAATGAAGCGCCCAGGCGCTTCTGCAGCACATCGTAGACGGGACGAAAGAACGGAGCGAACTTCTCGGCCATATCGCCAGGCAGGAAGCCCAAATCCTCCTCTGCCTGCAGTACGGGGCGCGTAACGATAATTCGCTCTACTTCCTTATCGAGTAATCGCTGTGCCGCGACTGCCGTCGCCAGGAAGGTTTTACCGCAGCCGGCTTCGCCAGTGGCGAAGGTCAGTGCTTTGCTATCAAGAGAGATAAGATAGTGGGCCTGGGCTTCGTTGCGTGCCTCTATGGGGGAAGTATCACGCTTCGGTTTTGGGGGCAGAGCAGGGGCGGCGGAGGCCAGCTCGTCTACGATAATAGTGTCGATCTCGTAGCCAAGGATACGCGATTTTGACTTAAGCGCCTGGCGAGCTGCACGTCGCGCCTGTTTACGTTTGTTTCCCATATTGAGTCCTTTCAAGTGAGTAACCAGACGAACTATACCTAAAAGTTAACACAAAAGTAAGTAAGTAGTTACATAACAACAAGGGCGTTTATGCAAGAAAAGGGGCCGAAGCCCCTTTGGATTTTGCGCTGAAAAAAGTGTTGCTAAGATGCTAGAAGCTATGGTTAAAGAACGTCTGCCGTAATGTCTATCACAGCGTTGAGCGGTCTGGCCATGGTGACAGGCGGAGTCTTTTCGATAAGAAAAACAAAACCAAACCGCTCAACGCTGTGTTGGCGGAGGATAATGGAATCGAACCATCATCGCTTTCGCAATGGGACGGTTTTCAAGACCGCTTGGGCGCCATGCCCTCTATCCTCCGTTCGTTGTGACGCCAGATGCTTATCTTCTGGTTGCTTCAACGAGCTGCAATTCATCACAACGGTAAGGGAATTCAGGGAATCAGATCCGTCGCGAACAGCCAAAGAGCGCGCCTTCCTTGCTGTCGTCCAAATACCCTTACCGTTGTGGCGATGGTGGGGGGATTCGAACCACCGACCAGCTGATTAACAGTCAACCGCTCTACCACTGAGCTACACCATCTAAGGTTGACACCGTCAGCCGCTGTCGATTCACCGGTGTCGTTCGCAGCAGTCCTACCGTTTCCTGCCACTTGTGCTTTACGTGTTCACCAAACGCTTACAAGCCAAGATCTTCAAATACTCTCCGAGGGCTGAGGAGAGTTTTCATTCAGATCTAATTAGATGTATGGAATCATTTAATCGTTGTGGCCACGGGGCAGTGACAACAATGGCTATAACCAGAAGGATAATGAATCCGTGACCACAACGTTGAGACCACTGGGACGGATTAATGTACTTGGCCCTACATGTCTGCCGGCTCTGCCTCTGTGATGCAAAAACCAGTGGTCTCAACGTTGCGTGCTGGCTCACCTAACCAGCCGGGTTACGTCGCCATTTTTAACCCAAAACTAAACGACATAAGTAACAGAAATGACGTAACAGGATAGACGGTCGGGCCTTTGGGAGCCGGGATGTGTTGGACATAAAACCCAACCGCCCATTCTGTTACCTCATCGGTAAGGGCACTGGTTAACCAGATGCCCTACCTGCGTTTTGCAATCACACTCGCTTAGTGTGTCCCATTTCGGTGACGAGGCTGGAAACTGACCTCGCTGGTGTTTGGCTTTTTAGGCTACTGCCAGATACTGATTGTCGTTTGCAGTTATCTTTAAACGTTCAAACAGTCGCGTCTCAACGAAAACAAGTCAATCATATTTATATCAACTTAATAAGTAAACACTTACCTATTATTTCATGCGTTCGCTTGCTCCTTTTTTGATCAGTACTGGCTTCTCATCCTGCGTCCGTTGGATTGTGGCCGTGAAACGTTTTGCCTTTATGCAAAGGGTTGCACCTTCCTTCAGCTCGCCGTAACGCTGTTCAAGTAGAGATCCAAGGCACCAAAGCGTGTCATCGATACGCTTGCGATTGGCGAATCTTAAAAGCAGTAGCTTTACCAGGGACTGGCCAATCGTAAAAGCTACTGCGACACCAGAAGCCACAAAGTACAAGCCTATCCACCAGTCAAACGAGGTTAGATTGCTCATTTTGATACCCCTGTCTCGTGAACGACGCGATATACCCGCTTACCGATACGAAGTGTTTTGGTCTTCAGTTCCTGCTTGATCAAGTCATGACAGATGATGAAGCCAAGGGCGACGCCTCCAGAAAAAGTCAATATGATGTATGGAATCATGAGTATTCTCCTGCTTCAATCAGTTGCTCCAGCAGCTCTATCGCTTTCTGATCACTGGGTACGGACTTGCTAAGTGGATCGGCCACGTTGTATTTCTTCACCCCGAAACGAACAAACGGGTTCAGCATGAGTGACACCATTCTTTGTTCGAAGTCATCCATACTGGCCAGCGCCTCTTTCTTGGCGTTCGTTCCCATTGTTTTAATGGCGTCCAGCTTATGTTTAAGCGCGATCAGCTTCTCCATTAGTCGGTCTTCTCCTTTAAGGTTTCTTTGATAAGTTCTGAATAAATCTCGCTGGCATCCGGCAGTCTGCCAGTTTCAGCCACGGTCGAAGATTGGCGCTTCCCTTTAATTCCACTGTAGATAGATGCACTGCCTCTCTTCGGCTGCAGGGTTCTCGCTGTTCGGTTTCGTTCCTCCACCTCTTCAATGAGCGCCGGCATATCGACGAAATACAGCGACTCACCTTGCCGGATTTCCTCCACCATCATTTTCAGCGCCTGGCATTTTCCGGCCGAAATGGCGTTCGCACAGGAGGTGAACGATGACGCCGGCAGTCGCTTCTCTTTGAAGGCAAGGATCGTGTGCTGACAGACGGTGTAGCTGCAGTACGAGGCATGTCCGTTAAGCTTCACTTCCGGGCAACGCAGCGAGTAGCCGTTGAGTCCAGAGATCGAAGGGATTTTTGATAAGTCAGTTTTGGTGGCCATTTCTCTAAACGATAATCTTGTACTTACTTACTAATCAGTTTAAATAACTCTGTACGGGGACACAGTACATAGCCACGGCTTACCAGGTGGCCCAGCCGGTCATCTTGTCACTTGCGGCTTCGTATCGATAAGGGGTTAGCAGGTCGTTTGCGGCATGAACGGCGTGGGATTTGGCTTCCTGAATCAGCATAGGCATTTCATTGGCCAAACGACTGATCTTACTTGCGTATTGTGCCAACACCCCATCACAGACGCGGCCAGCCTCAACGATCACGTTGATTAAGTCCAGATCACTACGACACAGGTCGCAGATACGCCCATAGTCCAGCTCACGAACACGCGCTATAGCCTTGGTGTAATCTCCAGAGACAATCATTTCCAACAAGCCTGGTGGTGCCACCAGATCTACATGGCGCTTTTCAACATCAGGAGAAGTCATGACGCTAACGAAAGCCTCTCCTACTGTCTCGCATTTGCTTTCTACGGCTCTTAGAGTCACGTCCACGCTATGCTCAAGCATTTCCCTGCTTTCCATCTGGTAGCAGTTTGAGAAGATGATTTTGTCGTCATACCAGGCGCCAAAACGCGCGACAGGCCCAATGCCGGCCTCAAGCGACGGGACGATGAAGGCAACCAGAGCTACACGCTTTTGAACAGTACCGGGCATTTCAGGCGTCTTTGCGTACCACACCAACACCGACGTATGTGTCGCCCCTTCTTTGAGAGGAATGCAGGATAGCGCATTCGATATATGCTCTGATGCCGTGTTGAATGAGGCATCGATGATGCTCTCCAGTTCTCCCTCGCCAAGCTCTACGCCTGACTTCTTGATCATCTCTAAAACTGCCTGTTCGATACCTTCTTTCATGTGATGTCCTCCATAACCAAAGTGTTACTTATTACATTAAAATATTTAAGTAGATACCTACATCCATAAACAAATTATGGTATTTCCGACACGGATATGGAACTACAGCCATGAGTCGAACTATTTAAATGCACTAATACCGAGAACCTTGCTCTGCAGCTCCAGCTGCTTAGAGTAGGGTTTTGCACGATAATAGGCTTTAAGAATTTGTTCCTGAGTGGCCTCTCCTGGATCTAGCCCTTCTTCTCCAAGACAGGCTATTTTCACATTTAACCCTATACTGGTTAATCGTCTGGCGGCCGCCATTGTGTTTCGGATCGCTTGCTTCTCGCTATCCCACATCATGATGACGTTTCGCAGACCATCTGCCTTTAACGACAGAAACGCCCCCAACTGGTCTTCTGCGTCTACAGTCGTGTTTCCGGACAGATGCATCCCGAACGTGCCAATGGGCTCTACGTAGTCCCGGAGTGTTTCCTCGTCGAATATGGCGCGCTTAACCCCCATGACATCGAAAGCCCCCTCACAGACGACGACTGTTTGCTTACCAACTGCGTTATGTCCATTGTAGAGAAACCTCCCGGATGCCGGCAGCTGCATTGGAAAGAGATATCGGCGTTCTGCTGCGCCGGTGACGTCACGCCCCTGGAATGTCTTCATCACACCATTCAGATCGTAAATCGGTATCAGGATGCGCATATCGAATGCCTGCCCTTTAACCTGATCGGTATATGGGTCGACATAAGCATGTTTTCCCTCGACGCAGTAACGCAGGTCAAAGTATTTGGCCAGTTCCGGGGTAATGTTCCGCTCAACAAGATAGTCCGGCAGCCGACCGTCAATTGGTAGCTCATAATGCCGCGGTAAAGCCACCGGGCCTTCAAGTTCCACAGCACTGGCCAGCACAACCTCTTCTTTTTTTGGCGCCCAACCTTGAGACAGGAGTGCGTTATGTACGTATTCCTCGAAGGCACGACGAGACTTACCGCTGTAGTGTTTGAGGAAAACCAGCTTGTTAAATTGAATTTCTTCTGGGTGATCGCCGGCGAAGCATTTCCCGACGTTGTTGGTCAGGTTGAAATAGACCTTCCAGTTTGTGCTTCCACATACCGGACATTCTTTGATATTCACTTCGCGGCCGCGGGCGCTTACACCGCCGCGACGATAGATGATGCCTTCCATATCCAGCCATTGTTCGAAATCCAGCTCGGACAGTAACTCTTTGAGGTCACTCATTGTCATTTACCGCAGTTTTTAAACGGCAATATCTTGATAAGCCGCGTTTTTTGAATACCATAAAGGCTCATGTGTTTTTCCTTTTGTGATTAACCAAAAGGTAATTTTTAAGGGCGTGGGGCTGTTATCCGTCTTTGCCCCACGCCTATTTTTTTAAAGAACTTCCATGATCCGCTCGATGAAGCGCATCTGTTCGAGGTTCTGCTTAACGCGAATACTCACCCCGCCCTTCTGGTTACGAGAACCAGCAAAATAGAGACGTGCTTCGCCTTTGGCTTCTTCCTCCTCAGTCTTGTTGATAGTGATGACTAAGTCGGCGATACGGACTTTTTCGATATTGTCCGCGGCGTGCATCATGGTGGCCACTTCGGATGAGCCACCTTCACGATTGGTCTGGGATGCCGTGATTCCTGCAACGTTGTGCTTATCGTAGAGAGCACGCAAATCGGTGTAGATAGAACGGATGTTCGCCCGGTCATCACGGAGGTCGTAACTGGCACGCATCAAGTCCGCATAGTCGACCACCACCATATCCGGGATCATGCCATTCGCTTTCATGCTATTGAGCATACGATCCAAATCTGCAGGCGACATGCTTCCTGACGGGCGCTCAACCACCCAGAGATTCCCCACCCCTTTCGTCGCACCAAGCTCCGCGAGTTTCCGGTGAACGTCGTCACGCTGCTCTACCAGCTTTGACATCTCCGTTTCAGACAGCCGTGCATCGAAGCGATCGGAGAGAATAGAGGTATGCACTTCGAGAGAAAGATACAAAACGTTGTAGCCGGCCAGCGTTGCGTTAATGGAGAACTCCCCCATCGCTGTCGATTTACCTGATTTCGCAAACCCCATGAAGAGCACCATCTCACGTTTCGCCCAACCTTTTTGATAGAGCATACGATCCAGCAGCGGAAGACCGGTGGTGATGCTGTTCGGTACGTAATCATCAGAGGCTTCATATTCACGGGCCTTGTAACGTTCCGCTGCAGAGGCGTAATAGTCATAAATGCCCGTCGCTTCGTTAGAACCGATCTGCTGCACTTTGGCCATGATGGCCATCGCTCCCTGGAAGTCGCCCTTCTCCTTCATCTCGGCCGCTTTAATCAACGCATCGTCGAACGCTACACTTTTAGCGAACGTTGCGACTTGGTCGACCATGTAAGCCGTATCAGAGAGTTTTTCCGAGAGCACCCGCTTAAACGCCGCCACAACATCCGGGAACATCTCTTCTCTGATCGTCTTATCGCGTTTAGCACGCTTCAACATATCGAGGATGGCAGCCGATGAAGGCGCGCTCTTATACATTCTGAAATAGCCCGATACCATGTTCACCAGTATGGCGTTCGCCGCATTAGAGAATTGGTTGGGGGTAACCAGATCGCCGGCACGAGTCAGAAACTCATGATCGCGGCAAAAATACGCCGCCAGACGATTCTGGAAGTCATCGTCGAACTCTTCAGACAACCCTCGTCCCGTGTGGCAAAGTTCGGTCATGTGTTTGTTATCCTTTGGTGCTTAAACAAGTTGTTTTCTAATCGTAAAAATATGGAACAGGCGATCAACACAGTCGCCGTGCTTCTTCCAGTTCTTCCGGGTAATGGGCATAGATAACGCGCTCAGGCACCAGCTCCATCAACCAGACAGCAGAGAAGATGGTGCGGATACGCTTATCACGGGTGATGTGCTTCAAACGCTCCAGAACCCATTCAAAGTAACGTTCCTGAATTGGGTCATGCTGCATGTCTCCTAAGTGCTTAAAACTCACTACAGAGTCATCCAGACGCGTTCCCGCACGATTGGCGAGTTTGCTTTCGAAGATCTCAATCAGTTCTGGCTGCCAGAGATGCTGAGGACGAGGTAATTTATCCCAGAGCCGGCGCGCAGCTGCAGAAAGAACAGTTGATATAAAATAGTCATAAGAACAGCAATACCGATCTGCAAACTGGCGAGCTTTCCAGAGAGAGGTTTTGTTCACCGCCGAAAGCTCTTGGTAAGGCAGGCGTTTCAGACCAGTGCTGAATGGCGCCGTCTCGAAATGCTCGCGGCCATGAGACAGCATGATCTGTGAGTATGCGCGCTTATAGGCTTCGGTGAACAGGCAGGTTGCCATCAGCGGGTGCATGTCGCGATAGTCAAACCACTTTGTATCAAAGAGCTCAGCCTCCCCCTGGCATCGTGAAAGACCGATGTTTTCCGCAACCCACTTGTCCATGGCGACCGTGTCCCACTCCGTCATGAAGTCGTACTGGCCGTTGTTTATGGTGTCAAAAAAGATCTGGCTCATGCTCCCGCCGATAGGTAACTACTTACTTACTATTTGGCAGATCATAGCGACTGGAAAGCAGTTTGGAAAGAGGAATCAGAAGGGTGTGTACTGGAGTGTTCTTGTATCAAAGACCTACTTCTGTATATTAGTATACTTCCAGTATTAAAAATAATACAGAAGCAGGCAAATATTAATCAATATTTATCTTTAACAATCTTTCAACTCTGATTTTATTCAATTGCGAAGTTCTTGCCACTCTTTTAATTGCCGCCATTGCTTTATCAGTTATTTGAGTCTGGCCAGGTATAGGTGCAACATGGTCGTCAAATTTAAGAAGGCCATGCCTAATTTTATCTAAAACATCTTCGTTACAGGTAATAATCCAGTTGTAATAATCATCTTCACTGTATGCATTTAAAGCATCAATATGTAATGAAGAGTAATTATTACCGTTCGATAACCGGCCAAGCAACTCATCTAAATCATATTCGGCCTTTCTTATTTGATTTAATTTATCATTAATCAATTCATATAAGCCTTTATGCTCAATGGTGCTGTTCATCAATAAATTATATTCTTTATTAAGTGAACCTCTACTAATAAGATCATCAACATATTGAGTAATATAACTATCGCAGTTAACGCCTAACTCCTCTAAAATAATAAAAATCGAGGAAACCTTGCTAAGAGGTATTCTTGACATATACTCCTCTATTGCTCCTTTCAATGCATTAACAAAATCATCTTGGTTTGCATTGAAAGAATCTCTAAAAACACTCCATATTTCATCTAACTTTCTATTTATCTCTATATCTTCATAATCTTTATTTTTAGCCTTCACCGCACTTTCAAAAGTGAAACTGGAAAGCAAATATCCATGCTTAAAGTAATAATCAATCCCATAATCAAATAAATTATCAGAATTTGTAAATGAAATATCTAACTGCTCTATGAATTTTTCAGTGTCAGACATTTCGTCATCATTAGTATGATAACTATCAGCCATTGCTCTGGGTTGTATTTTTTTGAAAAATTCATCATAGGGCAATTCACCAGCCCCTGAGTAAAATACATATGCAAAAAGCACTACTCTGAAAGTAAAATCTTTCCGTACTTCTCTACGCGCTGTTGTGAATTCAGACTCAAATGCGTAAAGAGTCTTTTTTATTTTGTTTAATATTCTAATATTTTTTAAATTTAAAGCATCCGCCGCACTAAGTAGAAATTCATAATTCGGATCGTTATGTGAAAATATTTTTCTGACATTATCAATGACGTCAGGTTTATACATAATATCACGATCGACAATTTTTTCTCGATATTCTATAAATTGTTTTTCTTCGTCATTCTTAGTTAAGTTATTTTCATTGTAAATTAATATTATCTTACATGCTTTTGATCTTGCAAGGTCATCAACTAACCCCATGAAATCTTTTATCTCTAAAGAGCTACCCTTTCTCTCAAGATCGTCAAAACAAATTAAATATTTATTTACATAATTATAACCATCAAAAATTGTAAATTCGGAGGATTTAAGGCCAAAACCGCTTATCCCTATGCTAAAGTTATTAAAGATCTTTTTACTTACTTTATTATACCTTACGCACTTATATACTCCCGAGAAAAACCTCTCCATCATTTGTTGTTTTTTCTCTAGTAAATCCTCTCTATAAAGTTTTTGATTAAGCGGTATTGTGGAAGGGAATAGTTTTTTCTTAATTTCTCCAATGGAATTAAGACCAAATAGAGAAACATATGAATATGCAATCTGATCAATTTCTCTTTTATTTCTTTTACCTTCGTAGTAACGATTCCAAAAATGTGTTTTTCCTACTCCCCATTCACCTTTAATTACTGCAACCCTGTCATCAGAAGCCAAAAATTCATCTAAAATTTTTGTTATGGACATAATTAATGCTCCTAAGAGAAAGGCGCTTAACGCGCCTTCAATCAACTCTTTTTCATCAACTCGCGTTTAATTTCGTCAGTACGCATCGTCACATCAGCAGCGGTGATCGCCTCGTTCATCTTGACGATGTCCTCAATTTCCTGCGGGGACTTCTCTGCCAGATGGAAAATGGCTGCACGTATCACATCAGAACGGGTGAACTTCTCAAAGCGAGGGATGAACTTCATCATCTCCAGTAATTCAAAATACTCGTCTTCAAGCGACATCGTGCGGCTTTTGATTTTCTCTTTACCACGTGTTGGACGGCCTTGTGGACGGACAGGCTGGCGCATCGGGGTGCTGCTTTTAGGTGCAGCAGCTTCCGCAGCCGGACGTTTTGCCAGATCACCCATTTTCATGGACATTATTCACCCTCCAAGGTCATTACGTATTCTACTAATGCTTCAATCTCGGCCTCAGCCTTTTTGTCGCGTTCGGCTCCGGTCATCTCAAAGATTGAACGGCCCGCCTCTTCGGCATCGTCATACACGTTGCGGTTGTAAAGATTCACAGGTACCGCCTCGATGCCAAAGGTTTCGACAATTTCTTTTGCAGCGATAATGCGCGCAGCCTGGGAAGGCAGAGACGGGCACTGGTTCATTACAGCACGGATTTTGATTTTGTCATTCACGCTGCTAACGCTGTCGACAATGGGGTCGATGTCACGCAAGGATTTCAGATCACGACGTTTCGGGCGAAGCGGGATAAGGATCACGTTGGCCATCAACATTGCGTGGCGCTGAATTTCGGAGTCAAAACCACCAGCGTCGACTACGACGTAATCGAAACGGCCACGAAGCGAAGTGATGTGTTTGATGATGTCATCCTGGACATAGGCGAACGGGATCAGCTCCAGTTCTTCATTGTGCCGGCGGTCTTCACACCACCCTGTCGTGGTGCGCTGGATGTCGATATCGGTGATCTGGACTTTCTTTTTCTTTTTGATTTTCAGACAGGCTGCAATTTGCTGCGCAACAGTCGATTTGCCTGGGCCACCCTTGGTGCCGCCCACCACAATGATCTGAGTCATTCGTGATATCCCTACGTGTGATTTATCGTCGTATGAAACAACTTGTTTTCTTATATGAGATATAGCCTAAATGCCTACGGCTGCGGTGTAAAGGTTAAATGGTAGGTAGTTCATATCAAGTGTATAAAATCGTCTTGCCCTACATTGACGCCTCTACATTAACAGGTTAGTATTTCACCAGGTGGTGATGGTCACCTGGCGCCTGTCTCGCAAAGCAATAGCCCATCATTCTGCAGTACCCCCAACACTTGGCCGCCATCATTATGACGCTGCCCGGTTAACAGGCTATCGGTATGCGTCTAATGTGTGGAAACATAGCCATGTCTAACTACTCTGGTTTAAACATTCTCAAAAGCAATGCTAAAGAATTAGCTAAAAAACAAGGAATTAAGCTAACGGAAGCTCTTGAAGCCATCGCTATCGATGCAGCTTTTTCGAACTACCATGAACTTTCATCTGTGGCGAAGCGATTTCCATTAGAACCTCGGTTAATGAAGGCCGCTTTTGGTGAGACGCACTTCGAAAACGTCATTTTTTCGAGTGATGTTTACGTTCAATTTGAGATGGCTGTTGACGAACTTTTATGCGATGCGGTTGTTTCAACAAATGCTAATGGTTTTGCAGTATATGACCTCGAGCCAACTGAAGTTCAGTATGACGAGGAAAAGGGACTGTTGAACATGACGGTGTCGTTCAGTTATGAAGGTGATCAAATGCCAGACCATTTTTTCTCCGGTACATCATTCTTCTTAACAGCAAATGTTCCTCTTATTTATCGTGATAATAATTGGCTAATCGCTGAAGAAGGTATCGAAATAATATCTTCAGACTCAAATGCAGATCCTGACAGCGACTGGTACGACCTTACAGATAGCTGATAAAAAATGCGCTTTGGTGTTAACCAAAGCGCCTTCTACCTGATATTGATAGTAATGCAATCACCACTTACACAACCGCTCACCCAGCGTGTTGTGGATCAGGATTTCCCTCTCAGTCTCTTCTGTCAGGGCGTCGTCCTTGCTGATGTAGATAGGGTTAGCCCCATCGCAGAATTGTACGCCCACGGTCTGAGGTTTAATCACGCATCCACTTATCGCGAAGCTCGCGATGAACGGCAGAAGCATCCTTAGTCCTGACTTCATTAATCGTCTCATTTTTCACATCCACTGTGCCTTGAAGCCGTTTGTTGGTTTCTCTCTGCGCCTTTTCTTCCATGGCCTGCCGGGCAGCGCGTCCACCCCAGGTGTACGCCCCAACGAGCACAAAGAAGACGGCAGCCAAAGTCATGATGGCCGATTTGACCTTTGAAAGCAGGCTGCCGTTCATGGTTACACCACTCCTGCCTGATGCTTACGAACTTGCGACCAGGCAATAAAGCCGGCGACAACAATGGTCGCAATACCGAAGATAATGCGAACGGTATCCCCGCTGGTGATATGTCCCTGGGCCTTATCCATCGCAACGGAGATCTGCGGCATGACGTCCGCCAGCTGCGCAATACCGATACCTGCAGTCACCGTTGCGCCTGCAGTTTCTTTCGTGACAGGTACGGCTTTCATTGCAGTTACCGGTTTAACGACGCCGGCGCGACGCATACCTTCGTCAATAACTTCGGCCGAATACCAGCTGTTGAGTGTTTTCAAAGGGCCACGACCGTTCTCATGACGAATAATCGCCTCCACCAGCGGCCGCATAGTATTATAGTCATGCAGATCGATGATCATGTCCGGCGTCACGCCTACGGCTTTAGAGACCTCATTGATATAGGCGGCCGTGTTGTTTTCATGCGGCGGCGCCCAACGCTCGATGACTTCGCGGATCGTATCGATGCTGGAACCGTCTTTTGCGCGGCGCTTATCATGGTAGGTGATGAGCGTTACTGTCAGTGCTCGAATCCCCCATACGGGGTCTTTAAAAGTGCAGAACCGCGGTTCCGCCGGGTTGTTTACTAACCCTTGCCACGGCGACCCCTTATCCAGGTTGCCAGGGTTATTGTTACGAATGCCTCTTGGAGTACTCATCCTTGTTCTCCTGTTATTGCAGTCCATTTTTCACGCCATAAGCGGCCAAACCTAAAAGCAGCACGGTGATCAGGAACGAGGTAATCTTGGAAATAATGCCCCCAAAGAACCCGCTTGAAATCGTGTCGAGCCGATTAAGAAGTTTGTCCAGATTGGAATGCTGAATGCTATGTTGCGCCGGAGTCATATCACCAAAGTAGGTTCGCAGCTGATCGTTGACCTCCTGGCCAATATCATCGCGAAGCTCCTTACTTAATTTTCCTACGACTTCTCGCGCAACAATTGCGGCAATGCGCTCCACCTGCTCTGGCGTCACGCCTGCCATCTCGTTTGACATGTCTTCCTCCATGAATAAGTCAAATCGGATGGCAGATTTATATCATAAATTATAGATTAATTGTAGGTAAGTACTTACATACAATTAATTGTTATTTATTTGTATTCATCGGTCATAGCCAAGCCAGCATCTAGAGTATTCTGGTTTGTAATCACGGGGGGCTCTTTCTCCTCTGTTGAGTTAAGTTTGTTCTCCAGCACTTCAACTCGCTTAATCAGTACCTTCACCGCCGCCAGCGTGTCCATCATTATCACGTTGTTGTCGAGCTGAAGGCGCTCACTGTTAATCTGCTTATTACCATCCAGGTACGAAATATTAACGTGTTTCACGTATTGCTCGTCTACTTCCTCGGCCTGCTGCGCGATGATCCCCCGGCGGACGCGGTTCTGTTCGTCGTCGTTATAGACGAACGTCACCAGCTCCAGCGCCTTTATGCGGTCTACTGACTGCTGCCCATCAGTAGGCGTGATATCGTGCTTCAGGCGAGCGTCAGACGTCCCCAGAAACTGAACGCTACCGCGCTGGCTTCCGTAGATATTGCCGTCGGCCAGGAATTGCCAATACTGTATTGGTTGCGAAAAACCACCAACAGAAAGAATTAGTCGGTGGTTTGTCCCTACCTGCTCTTCGAACCACATAGCCGCCTGTCCGCCATCAACGTTGCCATCACTACCGCGCGTACTAAATCTTGACGTAAAACGTGGCGCTTGTAACACGGTGCCATTTGCTATGTTTCCAGGGTCAGTGTTTAATCTGGCAATGAAGGCTTGCCCGTACAGATCGCCGTACTGCGTAGCAATGCCATAAACCCCGAGACCGCCACGGACTCGCAGCCCCGGATAAACCGCTAAAGCCCCGTCTTCGGTGATAATTCGATGCGTATAATCTACAGAGCTACCTTTGTGGTGAAAATCAATGTACGGCGTTGTGTCGCTGCTGATTTCCAGGTTTCCGGCGTCGATGGCAGTGAACTGTGTATTGCTATTCTTCCTGAGAATTTGCCCTGCAGCCGTTATAGTGGCACTGAAAGTAACCCCCTTACTGAATATCTGCGTCTGTGTGAACGTGTTTGCTGCGCTCGTCTTCGCTGAATCTTTCAGTGAGTTCCTGAGTTCCGCGAGGTCAGATGCTTTCGCCATCCCAGATACAGCAGGAACAGTCACAGACGTACCTGTTATAGGGTCTGTCATCGTAATGTCGCCGCTTCCGGTCAGGGCTGTAGACCATCCTTGGACAACGTTACGCCAAAGAGTAAATGCGCTGGCAAGCTGATTCGCAAAAGACGATGTGCTGGCAGTTTCTGACGTAATAATTCCATATTTCGCACCAGAAAAAGCAGTTGTTATGTTTCTCGTCAGGGTCAGTTGAGTGTCATTATTTACTGATTTGATGGCATACAGATCAGCACTTCCATTGCGATAAATGACTAAAATTGAACCCTCTTGAATACCAAGAGCAGTTTCAGACCATTTGGTAGAAATGCCTGTGACCTTTGCCTGATTTGCTGCACCTGTTATGGTGCCTACTTCATACATTGCCATAATTTACTCTTCCTTGAGTTAATTCGGTATAGAGAGCGCCCCTTTCGGGGCGCCATGTTAATCTGATGATGCGCCTCCAATCACTCCGTTATTACGCTCGGTGAAAGGCCGCCTCCAAATATTTACGCCCAGGAACCGCTCGACCTGGTCATGAGGGCAAAGCCGCCGACATAGTTATAAATTCCGCTCCCCTCCACCGTAATTTCGCACCTGACATTTTGGTCAGTTACGCCGGACAGTGAACCTACAGCTGGGATATAACGTGTAGTCGCGTTAGATGCGGCCGCGCCAACGCTAAACTCGGAAACTTTAACCCCCTTAATCCAGACCATGATCCTTCCAACGAAATTCACATCGCATGCCACTGTGCCTGATACAACGTATGTTTTTGTTCCGCCGACTGAACCAGAGTCATAATGGGTAATGTCTGGCCTTACGCCTTGTTTGAATACTCCAGCTGAGCAAATATCACCAACAAATCGGCTTGCCTGCACGGTTCCTCTGAAAACCCCGTCAGTAGCGTCAATGGTGCCTTTGAAAGAACCGCTTTCTGCTTCAACATGTCCTCGAACAATGACGTTGTGGAACTGAGAAGAACCATCCTTCCCGACGCGCCAGCCTCGAGACCCATCTACGAAGTTGTCAGACCTAATCTCACTGCCAATTTTCGCATTGGTGATCGAGCCATCTTTAATGACAGCGGCATTCATGTAGGCAACGCCATTTTCCACAACAAATGGAGCGGTCGTGTTCCCGTTAGAGGTATTGATTAAGCCGAAGCGATCAGCCTGAACCAGAAACTGGCTCTGCAAATTTTTGCCATCGATACCTAAAGCAATACCAGCAGCATATTTTTTACCATTGCTGTTGGTCTCCATTTTGACCATCCAGGTACTGTTAACGTTGCCGTTTTCGACAACCGTTTTCTTCAGCTCCTGCAGCTCGGCTGACTGGCCTCCTACCTGAGCTGTCAAATTCGTCTGCTGCTGAGACAGTGCGCTTATCGTTGTGGCCTGGGTCTGCTGAGTTGACTTAATTGCCGCCAGAGAGGTGGTGGCGTTATTCAACTCCGTCTGGTTTTTGATGTTTGCCGATGCCTGCGCATCAATTTGCGACTGCAAACTGGTATTTAGCGACGACTGCGTTTTCTCGTTGTTGGTAATGGTCTGTGCCATCTGATCAACCTTCGAAGACGCATCATTCACCTGGGACGTCAAAGAGGACAGCTGAGACGCCTGGGATGTCACCTGCCCTTCTACATAGGTAACACGTGAGGTAAGGCTGGTGAGCGCGGATGCGTTCGCATTAGCCGAATCCTGTGCCTCTTTTGCGTCCGTGATATCGGTGACAACAACGTCATCGATATATAGATCATACCCCGGTGTACCAGTGCCAGTTGTGCCGCGGGTAGATACCCAAAATGCGCCGCGAGTGTGGCCAGCGGCTACACGGAGCGTACCGGTGAATTTCTTCCATGCGCCTCTTGCACCCAATGCGGCTTCATTGATAGTGATTGCCGTCGGCCAGTTATTGTTGTTGGCAGCGTTTTGGGTCTGCAAACCAACGAGCGTTGACCACCCAGAGGATGGCGACTGATCTGCCGGCATCATCGCCCAGAGTTCAATGCGGAATACCGCATTTTCACGCAGAGCAATCCACTTACCGATGGTTTTATCGCTGTTTCCGCCCTCACCGGCGCCGCGGGAAACACGCAACGACTTCGTTCCGCTTCGTTTCTGAGAGCTGACGACGACCGCACGCGAGCCGCTGATCTGCTGGTTTTCGGAGTACGTCTCCAGAGAACCATCAAACCACGGGTTGCTCCCCATCGCCTGAACAGTGCTCAAAGAGTTTTTGAGCGAAGTTGTCTGGCTGCTCTGGGTTTCAATTTCTTTCTCGTTCTGCGTGACGCGGTTCGTTAATGCCGTTAACGCAGCTGCATCCGCTTTCTTCGAAACATTTGTGTTTGTGGTCGCAAGGTCATTCTTAAGTTGCGTAACCTGGCTGCCCTGGCTGGTGATGTCATTCTCTGTCTTGGTCACACGACTATCGAGTTTAGTGATCGCGCTCGAGTTCGCCTGAGTTTCAACAGAGTCGGTCACATCGACGACGTAAAAATCATCAAAGTACATCGCGCCTGCGGACAAGAAAGCAGTGAACTGAACGTCAGCAAGGACATCCTTTGTCGCCTTCCATGTCCATGACACCTCCTGCCAGTTAGAGGTGAACGGGCCATAAGCCTTACTTGCAATCAGGCCATTACCGTCCGCCACACGGAATTTTGTATTGTCGGTCGACTGAATGGTGGTATTAGGGTCCTGCTTTGCCCAAATTCCAATTTTGTACGACCGATCCTTCTTGAAGGAGATCTTCTGGCCTACGCCTGCAGAACCACCCGCTGCTAGTTTGGCGGCTTTGGTGCCAAGATGTGGAACCTGCAGCGTTACCACCGTGGCAATCCCGCTCCAGCCTGTATAGCCCTCCGTACCACGCTCAAAAGACGGGTTTACGATCAGGTTCCCGGGGATCTGGCTTGCTGCATCCACGCTGGCGTTACTGGACGCAAGGCTGTTTTCCAGTGCCGTTGTCGAGGAGCTCAGGGAGTCAATATTATCCCCCTGGGTCTTCACTGTGTTCTGGAGCGTGGTAATTGCCGACGCGTTCGCATCAGCCTTCATCATCACACCGCCGGCGGCGCCCAACCCCATCATTACCCCGTTCACAAACTCGACTGAGGTCGAGATGTGGGCGGTGCCGTCGCCACCGGTTGGCGCACGCAGTTCCAGACCATCGCCAGGCTTCATGCCTTTGCGGCCAAGGAGAATGTAGGCACCACGATACGGCAAGGAGTTGACGACTTCGGATGTACCACCAAGAGATTCCAGAGCAGACAATACCTTACCTCGGTTGCCAGTTGGCTCATCGAATGTCAGGACACAAACGTAAGTCCCGCTGGCCAGCGCCTCGATATCGGCCGACATCGTGGCGCCATTATTCGCGCTGCCAAAGACATCGTATGTTTTGGAGGTCGCAATCACCGTTGATCCGTCGCTGTGTTTTGCAAAAGTGACCAGCGCCCAGCTGCGACCAGGGGTAAACAGATTCTTGCCGCTTTCATCAAACACCCCATGGGTAACGCTGTTGCCATTACCCCGTGCAGTGACAGTAAACACAGTGCGACGGTTCATCGAGGCCTGCAGGCTGGTAATGCTGCTGTTCGCCGCGGTTAAATCGTCACCCTGAGATGTCACCGTGTTCCGGAGATCCTGCAATGCAGAAGCATCAGCCTTCTTGGCAATGTTGTTTTGAGCTGTCGATAGCCCGTTTTCCAGCGATGTGGTGCGATTTCCGATAGAGCTAATGGAAGTGCCTTGCTGATTCACTTTCGTTGTCAGCGAATCCACAGCCGACGCACTGGCGCTATCAGACGGAGACTCGTTCCAGTCGGAAACAACGTTACCTACCTCAAACTTCGGACTGTTGATGTACACCGTCTGGTCTTTGGAGGTATTGCTCTCGATACGGCACAGAATCAGGCGCTTGGTGCCCGTGGTAGGTGTCTGTTTCCACTTAACCCAGTAGCGGGCCCATGAAGTGGTCAGCGTGAACTGCGCACGGCCATCACTGTTGTTACCCTTCGCACCCTGGCTGGTCTCGATAGACGTTGTAGTGTTCGGATTGTAGAAGAACGCCGTCATCGTCTGGCCAGCAACGCCGCCTTTCGCATAGAAGCTGTAAACGTACTCACCTGCATCGACCGGCGACTCAAGCGTGATTTCCCGCAAATCCCTGTAACCGGAGCCGGCTTTTACAGTTGCGCCGATTACCGCGTTACCACGATACGTATCGCTGACAACGCTCGACCAGCCGGTCATATCGCCGGAGTTCTTGATCAGGTTTGTACCGCCGACAGAAATTGCATCAACCTTGTTGTTCAGATTCGTGACAGAAGAACTCGTTGAGTTAATGTCTTTTTCGGTCTGGGTAACACGGTTGGTCAGTGCCGTCAGAGCATTGGCGTCCGCTTTTTGAGCAACGTTTGCATTTGTTGTTCTCAAATTGTTCTCAAGATTGGTAGTGCGTGTACCAATACTTGAGATATTCTCCCCCTGCTGATTTACCGTAGAGGTCAGCGAATCAACCGCTTTCGCCGTGGCGTCGAGGGAATCCTGGACTTTGGAGGAGTCGGTTACGTTCCGCAGATGCCAGTCAGTCACATACCAGACGGTGCCGAATGGGCTGGACTGGTTAATTTGCAGGAATGGACGGAAGAAGCCGCGATCGACAATCCCCTGAGTAATTTTGAATCGCCAGGTTACTCGCTGCCATGTGGCCGACGCCTTGCGGTTGCCGCCGGATGACAGAGGCGCGCCCACGCTGCCGCTTGGCCTTGTTGCGGTTCCGAGATACAGGTTGAAATCAGCGGAGCCGGCACCACACGCGACGAGAGCAGACATTTCATAGACATCCCCCAATGTCGCCGGAATAGCAGCAAAATTGGGGTGATGGTCGCGAGCCGCAATGCGTGCAACATAAGCGTATGGGCAATTGGCTGGCACGCCCTCAGACGAGCTGGAAACCACAGTGAAGCCCATCTGACTAAACTCTGGGTCAAATGTCGGGTTGCTAATCAAATCGCCACTTGTCGCATTCCCTGCGCGTACAGATGAATTAAGCGCAGTGATACTGCTATTCGCAGAGGATAAGCCCGATTCTGTTTGATCGACGCGCCCGGACAACACGCTTAAAGCGCTCTGATCCGCTTTTTTACTGACGTTGTTATTGGTCGTTGCCAGGTCATTTGTCAGTTTGGTGATGCTGTTACCCTGACTGGTGATCTGGTCACCCTGTTGGGAGACGGTCGAGTCCAGTGTCGAAATCGCATTGGCATTAGCGTCTGCTGTACTTTGCGCATTGTAGGCATCAGTCACTTCGGTAATGACCAGGTCATCAATGAGGAATGAGTTTCCCGCCTTAACGCTGCTAACGTTAGGAATAGAAATCCTCACCATTGCCTGCTTAATACCGCTCTTCGTTGATTTCAGGTAACCAGAAACCTTCGTCCATTGAGTTGAAGAGAGATCCTTTGCCGCTTTGGTAACTGCCGGCCACTGCCAAGAGTTGTCCTGATACTGGAGCGATAAGCCAATGGAGACCTGTGCATTCTCGGCCATAGCAGTACTCTTGGCATCCAGCTTAACCCAGCATTCCATATAGAAGACTGCGTTATCGCGAACCTGAAATCCGCTAAAAATATGGTTATCGCTGTTATCTGTTGCGTTGGCGTTGTAGTCGTTCGGACGCGTCACACGGATGCACTTATTTCCTCCGTGCGAGTCATCAGTGGTCACGATAACGCGATTATTTGATAGATTGTAGCCAACCGCGTAGCTTTCAAAAGTGCCATCAGGAAGCAGATTAGCGCCGCGTTTGGATTGCTGGCTCAGAGAGCTGCTAAGCGACGTAATGTTGCTGTTCGCCGCCGTCAGACCGGACTCCGTCTTCTCTACCCGACCTGTCAGCGTAGTGACTGCCGACTGATCGGCCTTTTTCGCGATGTTTGCGTCAGCGGCCTCGAGGTCATTGGTCAACTTAGTGATGCTGTTGCCCTGGCTGGTGATTTTGTCACCCTGCTGTGTCACCGTGCTCGACAACGTAGACAGCGCATCGCTATTAGCCTTGATCTTCACCTCATCCGTGATATCAAAGACCTTAAAGGTATCAACCCAGATTTCGGCATTAGCCGGGTGCGCGTAAAGCTTAAAGTTCTGGCCATCCGCGTTAGAGGCAGTAAGTCCAGTCTCCCAGGTAATGGTCTGCCACTCACTGGTTAGTGTGACGTTTTTATCTTCATAATTGCTGTCGGTCTGGCCGATTTTATTCTGGCGCCGGATCAACATGTTCATCGCCCCGGACACGCCCTTGGCTTTAACCACAACACGATATTTGCGCTGACCATTAAGCGGCAGCGGCTTGTTGTTGTTGGAGAAGATGCCTGGGCTGGTAGTGGTCGTCCGGTTCAGCTTAACCCCAGCCTTACCATCACCGAAGTTGCCGAAAGTGACGCCCGCCGGATACTGGGTATCCCACGCAGTTGCACCCTGCAGGAAATCGTAGTTCGGGATCAGGTTGTCACCGGCGTTTCTGGCAGCGGTCATGGTATTATTCAGGTTCGTGATGCTGTTACCCTGGCTGGAAATCGTATCCCCCTGCTTGGAGACCGTATTTTGCAGCGTAGACAGCGCCTGTGCATCTGCCTTACTCGCCAGATTAGCGTTGGTCTGTTCGAGGCTATTTCGCAGGTCAGTAACGCTCTGTGAGGTGCTCGTGACGCGATCACCTACGGTGCTGACGTTTGAGGTGACGGCGCTAATGGCATTCGAAAGCGCGTTCATCCCAAGAGCAGAATTCAGCTGGGCTACCTTCTCGGACAGTTTAAAGCCTAGGTTAATGTAAGCCTGACCAGTCCATTGGTTCACCAGGAACTCAACCGTGTTCCAGCCAGCTTTCAGATCAAAGCTAACCGTATTCCAGCTCGAATTACCAAAAGCAGCCCTAACACCGTTCACGTATACGGCGCCCGTATCATCAAAAACACGGGACCCTGGTGCCATAGTGATGGTGGTATCAGCATTAACCTTCACGAAGGCTTTGTAATGCGCAATCACGTAACTGCCGGCGCTCGCAAAGTCCAGTTTTGCCGCGTCAGGAACCTCATCGATCGAGATTGGCGCCTTACCGTTGATATCGCTAAAGGTCGGCTCGGTGGCATTGTTCGCCAGTTGTACGTTGTATACGCTACGCACCCACATGTTCTGGCGGCCGTTAACCATCTGGTTTGACAGCGAAGTGATGCTGTTGGAGTTCGACGTAATGTCTTTTCCCTGCTGGGTCACGGTACTGTTGAGGGTTGATAACGCATTGGACGTCGCATCAATCGCTTTCTCATTGCTCACGTCAACGCAGAAGACGTCATCGAGATACATATAGCCGGAAGCGACACTTGCGCGCAGAGACACAACCACGCTGGCGGTTTTGGCTGGCGTATACTCGCCGCTAATAAGTGCCCAGTTAGTCGACAGACCGGCGCCGGTGATCGGGATATCCTTTATCGGCGTCAGATCTGCGTTTCGAAGACTAATCTTGTTGTTACCGGCATTATTGATGGCGAAGTCAGCGGATTTGCGAACCCATGCGCCGATACGATAAGTCTTGCCAGCCTGCAGCTCGATCGTTTGGTTGCAGCCCGAGTCACCGCCAGAGGCCAGTTTGCCCGCCTGGATAATGTATTTCCCCGATTTGGGGTTCTGGGCCTCCAGCAGAGTCCAGCCGACATACTCCCAACCTTCGAAACCACGCTCAAAAGAGTTGTTTTTGAGCATGTTGCCGATGATCGATTTCGAGGCATCCGCATCAGCATTGGCGTTATCCAGCGAGTTTGACAGGCTGGTGATGCTCTGGGACTGGCTGGAGATCTGATTTTCGGCAGCAGTTACGCGGTTTGTCAGATTAGTCACAGCGGAGGCGTCAGCTTTGTTCTTGATGCTGTTCTGCATCGAAGTGATCTGCTGCCCCTGACTTGTGATGGTGCCCTCAACAGACGATACCCGAGAGGTCAAAGCATTGGTGGCACTGGCGTTCGCCTCAATCGCCAGAGCATCAGTGACGTCAACAAAACCAACATCATCGAAGTACTGAGAACCGGTTTTGAGAGAAGACATGATCGATACGTCAACTTTACCGGTCAGCGTCGCCTTCCAGGTATCAGAGACCTCTTTCCATGTTTCATCTTTGGGCAGATTCTCCGGACGGATCGGAATCTCTTTGAGCAACGTGGCCGCGCCAATACGCAGTTTGTTGTTGCCAGGGCTGCTGATCACCGCATCCGTGGTGCAGCGCACAAAAGAGGACAGCTTGTATGTCCGCCCTTCGACGACGCTTACAGATTGCGTGATTTGCACCGTTCCGGCGGCGCAAACAAGAATTTTGCTACCAGAATGGGGCGCACTCGCTTTGATAACACTGGATACGCTGTTTCCTGCAGACCACCCTGCCAGGTCACGCTCAAAGGAGGCGTTAACCAGCAAATTGCTCGGGTTGCTTTTGGCAGTATCGGTATCGCTCTGGATATCGCTCAGCGAGTTATTCAGGGTGGTGATGCTTTCACTCTGGCTGCTAAGGGTTTTATCCTGCTGTGTTACGGTCGACTGCAGACCCGTGATCGCCTTGCTGTTCGCAGATACACCAGACTCAACACTTCCTACGCGATTATCCAGCGTAGACAATGCCGCCCCTTGTGATTTAAGGGTGTTGCCCTGCTCTTCGACCTTCTGGGAAATTGTCTGTACCGCACTGGCATCGGCCTTCTGGCCAAGGCTTGTTTGCAACCCGGTAATCTTGCTTGCCTGGGAAGCTTGTTCAGTGGACAGCGTATGCAGCTCTTCTGCAACAGAGGCTTTGTTTCTGTTGAATTCAGTCTGCAAGGATTCACGCGCACTCGCTTCCGCAGCATCGGCGGTGATACGAGCATTTTTCTCCTGATAGATCAGACCGGAGCGAATGTCGTCCAGATTTCCGCTTTCAGAGGAACCGCGGATTTGTGCAGCCAATGTGCTGCGCGCCTGCGCTTCGGCGGAATCCGCATTCGCACGAGCCTGCTGCTCTTCCTGTAACGCGGCCATGCCTGCGCCCGGCGTCGGTCGACCGACAGCGATCCAGTCGAATAACAGGTAATTGTCCGCATCCTGACCTGAAGTGAAATCGAAGCGGAAACGACGAATCGTTGTCGAATCTCGCCACTCAATGTCGTGCAGGGTCAGAATCGCAATACCCTTGTCATCGTATTCCGGTTCATTGATAACCACGGAGCGACCAGCATTCCAGCCGGTTTCATCAGCGCCGATCCAGAACATTTTGGCGTTCCAGGTTGGGTTGCCAACCTTTTTAATGCGCATCTTAATGAAACGATAAGCATGGGCATCGATCGTCAATCCGTTAGGGGAACGACATGTTGAGGTCGGATTGTTCGCTTTCAGCCAGCCATCGCTGGTGACGCTCATTGGCGTGTAGCCATTATCATCTTCCGTCCAGCCTTCGGCGTCCTGGTCGAAATACCAGATTTTCAGAGAGTCGAACTGTTCCCCTGTGCCGGCGGCAATCTGCGAGATCTGTCGCGCGAGATTTTCGTCACCGGAGGTCACAACCTCAGACAAGCTATCGATAGAGGTCTTCAGCTCATTCTTCGCGCTCAGCAGTTGGTCGGCCGCTTGCTTGGCTGCATCATTAACATCTGCAATACGGTCATTCGTCTCTTTCTGAATGGCCGCAGTCAGATCTTTGCTGGTCTGGGACAGCGACGTTGTCAGTGATGACTGCGCTTTCTTAATCTCCTGCGACAGAGCAGCGTCGCCGTCTTTAATCGACTGTTTTGCAGCTTCAATTTGGCTGTTTACATTGGAGATGTTGGTATTGATCGTCTGGTTGACCGTATCGATATTGTCGACAATTGTCTGATTGACGGTATCAATGTTCTCTTTCAGCGACTGATTGACAGAGTCAACCTGCGCCTTAATTTCGGAGGAGGTTTGCGCAAGGTCGTTTTCAACTTGCTGAATAGACTCGTTGACTGAGTTCTGAACCTCGCCAATGGCGTTGTCTACCGCCTCCTGAGTGGCTTTGCTGTCGATTTCGTCGAGCAGCTCCTTGCCGAGTTCAGAAGATGTGATCTTATCTTTCAGGAAAGACAATACGTCGCGAGTGGTGGCCTCTGTACCGAGGTTCGAGTTCGGCTGGCCTACCATCCCACGTTTGTTTACCGCACGAATCCAGTAATACCAGGTCTCGTTGTCACCCAGCCCAGCGTGAGTGAAAGTCGTTGTGGCGGCCTGAGCAATGAGTGTCGCGGTGTCCAGCTTATTTGTTTTGGACGCATACACGTTGATCTGCGCGAGGTCGACTGAATCAGGGTTAACCCAATTCAATACCACGTTACGATAATCCCCCACCGCGGTCAGTGATGTGGGCGCCCCTGGCGGCGTCATCGTGCCTTTTACCTGATAGACAGCAGTAATGATCTCGGATTTTTTGCCGCCGAAGGAAACGGAATACAGCTGGAAGTCATATCGCCCATTTTCGGCAACATTGACGATTTCATATTGTTCTTCCGTGGCGCGGGCAGATTGCCAGTTGGAGACGTTGCCCTCGTCGGAGCGGCGCCAGCTGACCCAGTATTCTGGTGATTTACCTTCCCAGGCAAGCATCAGCTTCACGGACAAGTTGCCCGGACTGGACAGATAGGTGCCTTCTGAGATGACCAGATTGCTCGGTTTGGAATATGTGGGATCAAGAACCGTCGTATTTTCTGGAACGAGCGTGGCCCCGTTATCAATCGCCTGGTACTTAGATGCATTGTTCTGCACCACCGTGATATCAAACGACCCCGGGGTTTCACCTTGCGCGATAGCGACAACGCGCGCCCGCATTGGAACCAGGTCTGGTTCGGTGATCGTCCAGACGCCATTCGCTACTGGTTGATCGGCTGTGGCCAACGCCGTCTTGAAGGTAACTTTAGTGATGTTGTCGCCGGTCTCGTTGATGTCTCGCTCAACGATTTTGCCTTCCTGATTGATGATGCGGATGAAGCTACCGCTCTTTTTCAGAGAGACAGGTGCATCGAGGGTGATGCTGTTTTTGGTGAAAGAGACAATGCGACCGGAATTGCGTTTGCCGGCACGATATTTGTTCTGAATCAGAACGGTTTCGCCCGGCATCAGGAACGAGGCGTCCAGGCCCGCGGTAAAGGTGATCATGTCTGACTCCATACGCGCGGTATAGAGCAGCCACAAACCTACACGATGAGCCTGACCTCGGCTGGTGCATCCGAACGCAACGGCCTCGGTCTTGCGCTCCCCATAACGGGCCATCGCTTCCTGATCTTCAACATACTCAACGTTCTGCTTATAGCCGTCTTGTTTGTTGTTATAGGTAATCAGAGCAACGGACGGCCGATCTTTTCGAGCAGAGCCTTTATAGGTAAACAGGCCATCTTTTACGTTTGCGTTGGTAAACAGCATGACAGGGTCAGACGGGCTGTCCTGCATGATATTCACCATGCCACCAGCCCAGAAAACCATGCCACGGAAAGCACCGGCAATATCCTGAATCAGACGATAAGCGTCCTGACGACTGGTGATCTGGGTGTTGATTGCAAAGCGTTTTTCTTTGCCGCCAAAGCCATCATCAACCTCTTCGTCGCAGTAGCGACCGATCTGATAAAGCTGGCCAAGGTCAATCATTGACTCCGAAACAAATTTGCCGAGGCCATAACGAGCATTGGTCAGCAGATCGAACAGAATCCAGGCTGGGTTGGAAGACGACAGAAGCTTAAAGGTTCCATCCCAAACGCCGTTATAAGTGTTCGTGTTTTCATCATAATTCGAAGGCACACGGATTTTGAGGCCACGGATAAGATACGAACGTGACGGCATAGAGCTACCAAACTGCTCAGAGTTAACCTTAAGGCCAACCAGAACGGAGTTCGGGTAGTTCATTGGGGTGTCAACGATCTCACCGATAGAGTCGACCCAGGTATCGTTAAAGAGATACTGATCGTTGCTGTCGGCGGAGAGACGAAGCACGCGCACTTTATAGGCGCGCCCAGGCTTTGGAAGTTGGATTTCGTAACTGCGGTAGTAGACACCAGTCTTTTTCGCAGTCAGCGTCACGTCAGAGCTGCTCTCACCTGCAGCAATCACGTCATAGAAAGAGCCATTGCCGTTGGCCAGCTGGAACTTAAACTGGACCGAAGTACCGTTTGTGTCCCCTGTTTTCTTGTCAATGCTACGCAGCGACGGGAACTTCATGATCACTCGGACACGATCAGCATCGTCGTTATCGATGGCAACCGTAACCGCGTTTGTGGTTTTCAGCTGTGTATTAACGGCCTTTGGCGTTTCGACAAAATCGAAACCAGGCATCGGGCTTTGGTCTTGCGAACCATCCCGGAAATCCCAAGTTACACCGGAACGGTTGAATGAACCGTCTTCGTTCTGTAGCGCCACACCATCGACGAAGATAGATTTAGCACCGTCAATCAACCCACCAACAACACCTTCCCCGAGCAGATCGAGGATAGACGCCATGGTGCGAGAATTAACGGTATCATCCGCTTCAACTGGTGTACGGCTTGAGCCTGAGCTCTTTTTGCCGCCCGCTCCCGCAATCAGGAGGGGCAATCTCTTTTTCTTGAACTGATCCATGTTCAAAAAACTTCCCTTACAGTTGGTCTATGGTGATTGAAGAACTCACAATCTGTGAGCCAACTAAAATTTCCTCGCCGTAATTAAGCTGAACCGGGTTTCCCTGGTTGCTGGTGTTTTGAGGCCCATCGAAGTAAAACGAATCCGTGTTATCCGCCTGTCTGACAGACGCATTTGATGCCTGCGGCGAAATCAGCATGGACACACCGCCCATCATCAATGACATCCCTCCCATTACCAGCGCGGAAGACGCACCAAAAGTCAGCCCAGAGGCCAGAGCGCCGACAGCGATCATCGCGGCGCCCACGAAAGTCTGGAACCACCCAAACGCCTTACCACCGCTGCCACGTGGTACGGGAGTAATGCGGATTTTTGCGATATTTTCCGACTCGCCCATCATCTGGTATTCGGTGTCGTCCATTGACCACTTGTGGCCCTGCTTATTTGTGACCTGGATGTGGTACTTATCGAAGTGGTTACGGTTACGCTTAATCCAGGCTTTAAAGCCCGGGCGATTCGCCTCAATCAAATCGATGGCTTGTTTGGTGTTGCGCACCTTCAATTTCCAGTGGCGGCCAAAGTTCTTTGCCATCGCACCGCCGAGCTGAACATGAACTAATTCAGACACGTCTCGTCTCCCTTGAGTAAATCCCTGTGACGCAGGTGATGCGTCGTGTGCTTCTGATACATCCCACCGTAATAAGCCCGACAGCTGAGACGGTCGATCTGGTGATGCATGATCATGCCGTCGCCGATGTATACCGCGCAGTGATCTGGCATTTTCCCGTACTGGATGAAGAAGATGTCGCCGCGCTGGGGCTCCGTCCCCGGCGCCATGCGGACAAGTCCTTCATTTCGGTAGTTCTGGTCGAGGATGTCGTTGTCCCCCGTGTACCAGGAAGGAATATGCAGGTGGGCGTTTGCATTCAGCTCAACGTCAAATTCACGCTTTAGGTAATCGCGGCACAGCATCCAGCAATCAAACACACCGAATACGTATGGGCGACCGAGGTAGGGCATCTCAAAACCACACGGATAAATGACGTTCATTTCGCTAAAGTGGAATGGCATATCGCTTTCCACATTTTTGCGAATTGCCAGAATCATCCACGGTAGTTCCGTCGCTTCGCACCCGGAGCGATCCGGGTCTGACGCCTCTGCGCTGCGCTCAACGTGAGAGTGCCAAATAGCGATCACTTCCCCAGCATCTTCGGCCGCAATAATGTCGCTGGCACGCATGACAAAATCCTCACGTGGCGTTTCAGAGACATTCATCGCTTCCATAAAGCGATATTTCTCACCCTGTGTGCGCACAAGAAAGCCACACGCTTCATTCGGGTAACGTTGGATAGCGCAGCGATAGATATCCTGCATGACTTCTGAGCCCAGCTCAGGTAACGTCTGGTTACTCATATCGTGTCGCCCCAATAAATCCGCCAAAATGAATAACGCCATTCGCGAAGTAGTTGCGACGAGCATTACAGGCGTCGTAACGCTTGGTGCAGTAGTCGGCGCCGGCCAAAGAGGTTTGCTGGTTGTTTTTGTCGAAATATGGGCCGGTGTAGCCACACTCTGTTCCGCGATATTTCCACGGGCAGCTGTTTTTGATGATCTGACGATACGGCAGTTGAACACCCATCAGATCTAAGACGCTGGACAGCTCGAATTCGACATACTGGTGCGTCTCCAGGGTCTTCTGTTCGACGAACCACATTTCATCAGCAAAATGCTGACTTGGGTCTGCGGTCGGGTTTCCATCCGGAAAGTTCACCGCATCCAGAAAACGTGCCAGCGTCATCTTGCGAATGATTTTGCAGCCAATCAGATCGTCATTGGCCTGCAGCTCCGCAGAAATTACACCGTCGTAGTTGGAAACCTGAATCTTTGGACGAGGAAGTGTTCCCTGACCGCTTTTATCAAAGCCAGACGCTTTAATTGGCCACGGCTCATAGGAAACTCCCTGCCAGACAATTGGCTGGCTAAGCCCGTTGGTGCCGGCATGGAAATACAACTTGCCGCCGGAGGTTGTCACCGACATATCCAGCTCGAACAACTCAATGAGCGCAGAAGGCGATAAACTCTGAATATCAGCTCTAATACCCATCACTTCATCCTTGAAAAACTCAACGTCACATCCTGTGACGTTGATATATAATAATAGATAAGTACTTACTTATCTATAGCCGCAAATTAAGACTCAAAAACCTGTCTAAATGTTGCCGTAAGCACTTGATAGCCGGGGTAACGCTTTACCGTATGGCTATCACAAACCACGATAATTGCTTTGCCTCTTGGGTTAGTCCAAATGAATGACTCCACCCCTGCGCGGGCAGTCAAAAAGTCATCAACGTCGTTTACCACGTCATGGCTGCGGGTGAAAGTGAGAGACCACTCTTCTTTAATCCGATTGAGCCCCTGCGACTGGCGCTGCTCGTAATCGTCGCCGTAGTTCAGCACGGTCACGTTAGGCTTTACGGTTTTCTCAGACTCATAATCTGGATACCAATTAAATACTTTCCTCGACATATCACTTCCTTGTAATGGCCGCCCGCTAAGGCGGCCGGCTTTACTACCCTCTGGTGGTATGCGGATTAAGTGAACCACCAGAACGTTTCTCTTCGGCAATCGTCTCAAGCACAATCGACTTAATTTGCCGCGCTGCACCGTTCCAGAGATTGCTCTCACTTCCACTGCTGCTCTCGCTGGTTCGTCCATCCTTGGTCACATTGATTTGAATTGAGACAGGGGACACCGCGTTACCCGTACTCTTTCCAGCCGACTCTGCAGAAAGTGTGACTGGAATGGTTCGACCATCTGGTAACGGGACGTAAGCCTCGTTCATTGAGCCCTCGCCAAACATCGCCAACTGCGGTGAGGTGGCGATTCCGCCTTTCTGATAGGCTCTCAGAGGTACAACCCCTTCCTTGCCAAAGATGCCGCCATTGGCGTGTTTCTTCACATTAGGCTTTGGCTCAGATGAAGACGATGAAGCTGACCCAGCCCAGGCGGACACAGCGGTACTGGCCAGTGACAGACCGAAATTTAGCCAACGGCTGGACGAACTCGACGACGAAGCACCTACCATGGCGAATGTAGCTGCCAGCGCCCCAGCCGCGGTAGACAGATTCCCCATACTGAGGATGCTGCTGTTAACCGCTTTGGTTTGATCTTTCGTAGCGTCAGTACCGGTGAACAATGACTTCGTCCAGTCCCAGACACCATTCACCGCCTGGCTTAAACCGCTGGCCGCATTCTGAGACGCTTGCCCCATAGAGTTCACGCCGGAGGCTGCCTCCTTAGTGGCCTCGCCGACAGATTTATCCCCATTGGCCACCGCCCCACCAGAATTACCGAGCTGAACCCCTTGATTAGCGATCGCAGACGCTACGCCATTCATGAGATTTCCACTTTGTGCATTGCCGGCGTTTGTCGTTCCCATTCCCAACATATTCATGAGAGGCAGAGTGATCTGGGTCTTCACGACCATGTTGGTGATGTCTTTAAGGATCGATGTGGCCAGACTGGAGAAGCTCATCTTCCCGTTAACAACAAAGTCAGTAAGCGTGTCGGTTAAGCCGCTAAACAGATCTGTCCAGGTGCCCTCAATCTGCTCAGCCAGGTTCTCATACTCCAGAGCCAACTGCTGGGTCGCTGTACCTGTTTGCTTAATCAGCGCATTGTTGCCAGCGGCCACCAGCTGATTAAGCTGCTTGTTGTAAAGCGAGATGATTTTCGGGTCAGTCGCTTTATCACGCAGCTCAATCAGCGCCTTAAGATTGCGGTTGTAGGTATCCGAAAACTCGGCAGCCTTCTCCTCATGGCTTTGCATCAAGCCTGCGCTGATAATCGAATCCGATTCCGGCGCCCAAGCGCTGATCATTTGCTCGACGTTGCGGCGATTAAACATTTCACGGTATTCGGGGGTAGCGTTCCTCAAATCCGCGAGACGTTTTTTGGCCTGGTCAACCATCTCCTGCGAGATAAACTCGTTAGGCGTGGCGTTTGCAAGATCGGTTAGTGACTTGGTGACATCACGCAGCGACTGATCAAACGACACAGTGGCCTTTGAACTTTCGCCCATTTGCCCCATGAGCTGATCAGCTTTATCCAGAGCCTTCTGGTAGCCGGCAGCCAGCTTCTGTTGCGCGCTTTCCTCTCTCTTCGCGGCGCGTTCAGAGGCATTCGCGGTACGCTTCCCTGCTCTCTCGGCGGCAGCGGCATCCTGTTCACGAGCTTTGGTTAGTGCGGCTATGGCGGCTGCACGCTCCTTCTCACTCATCTTTTCCAGAGACGATGCAGTGGAGGCTTTCTGCAGGTTAAGCTGGGTTTTAAGCTGCTTCGGCCCAATGATAGGTTTTCCTTCAAAATCCATCATTGGTGTGCCATCAGGCAGCGTGCGCTGGTAAACCGCAGAGTCCATCTGGTTGCGCATGTACTGCGCGAGCGCTTTATCAGCGCCTTTGTCGCTGGTGCCCAACCCAAGCACTGTTCCCTGGTTGGTCTTCACGCCCTTCCCGGTTTTCGCCGCGTTATCGCGTTCAAACTCAGCCTGTGTCAGTTCCTGAGCAACAGTTTCAAGATGTTCCTGATAGCCACGAATACTGCCCTGCAGCTTCTGTACCTGTTCTGTGTTTCCTTCTTTTTTTGCCTTTTCCAGCAGATCGCTGAAGTGTGCGATCTGCTTTTCAGTTGCGGTCTTGCGCGATGATAAAGACTCAACCAACTTTTGGGCTGGTACCAGATAAGATTTATTTACCGTTTCTCGTAATGGCCCCAGCAGCTTGTTCTTTTCATCATCGGACAAAGACTTGTCGTCATTGATCTTCTGAATTTTCTCCAAAGCTTCCTGGCGCGCTTTCACGAACTTGGCCGAAAAATCTTTGTTTTCATCGCGGATTTTTTCAATCTGAGATTCAGCCGCCTCTTTTGCGAGACGTTTGGAGACGGCAGTGTCCCCCAGTTCAATAGTCCCACTAACTCTATCGCGTTGTTTGCGAAGGTCGCTCAGTTCGGACTCGACCTTCTTACGGTCAATTTTGATAGTGGTTCCGGCCATCCCTGGTCCGTAGACCATTTTTTCACCAGAATTTAGCTCCTGCTCCTTCTGAGCTATTTGGCGATCAAGACGTTCCTTGTAATCCGCCATCTGTGCCCGCTTGGCGGCCGTCATCGCCTCGGGGATTTTGCGGATCTCATCAACGACTTTTGACGTTTCGCTGCGGAGCATAGTCATATAGCTGATCAGTCCAGCCACTGCTACAGCTGCAACGGTAAACGCAGCACCAATCGGGTTTGCTGCGATAAACGCAGTCAGCCCAGCGAATGCCCCTTTCAGCCCCGTAATCGCGCCACGAATGGCAAAAATGAGCGATGGGATTGGTGCCAGTCCCATGCGTGCAGCACGATTGAAGCGAGTGACTGCCGTCGCTCCCAGCGTGAATGGTGTCTGGATTACAGTGGACATTTTCATGAAGGTGGAAAGCATCTGGCCGCCGGCGCCGACAACACCTAAAATGCCCGCTCTGAGCATTTTAAATGCCACCATTCCGGCGACAATTTTGCCCAGCGTAATAACCAACTCCTGATTCTTAGCCAACCATTGCGCCAGCTCGCGCAGGCCATCAATCGCGGTGGTAAGCCCCTCTCCCAATGAATTAGCGAACGAAATGCCTTCTGCGCTGTTCATTACGGCCGACAGCTCTTTCATCCCCTTGGTCAGAGAGTCAAGGTACCCAGCCTGACCCACTCGATCGGCAAACAGAGTGAAAGAGGTTTGCAGCTGCGCCAGCGCACCGGTGTAGGTTTGCATCATATCTTTGGCGGCATTTTCGTTTTCCGCACGCAAACCAACAAACATCAACGAAAGAGCCTGTTTCGCTTCAACGGTCCCACTGGATACGGCTTTGGTTAGCTCCCCCATCGTGATACCGGCCGCATCTGCCATGGCCTTCATCGCATTTGGAACCGCTTCACCCAATTGCTGGCGGAGCTCTTCCATCGACACGACGCCCTTACCAGACATTTGCTGGACAGCCACCGCCGCTCGCTTAAGCAACTCACTATCGCCACCAAAACGTGCGACTGAGTCCACCAGGGCCTTTAACGAGCCATCAGTGGGATCGAGCCCAGCAGAGCGGAACTTCACAAATGAGTCGGTTAAAGACTGCATCGCAAATGGGGCGTTTTTCGCCATGTTCACGATATACTGCATGTCTTGAGCAGCGGCTTCTCCAGGATTGACTTTATCCTTGTTCAAGCCACGCAACATGACACGCATACGCTGCATTTCGGCCGCAGCCTCTACGATCGGCTTCTGCCAACCAAACAGGATGTCAGTGACCGTTCTGGCCGCATCCCCAATTTCTCCCAGAAGGAAAATATTGCCGCGTAATCCTGAGAAGACGCCATTTTCACGACCACCACCGCGATGGGGCGCAGCGGTAAATCGATCAGCGCCACCTCCGCTGCCTCCCCCGCCCGTTGTGGTTGTTCTGACCCTGACCGGACGGCTGATCAGCTGCTGGCTTCGAATAACGCCATCCATCTGATCTTTGACTTTTTTTAACCCCTCGGCCGCCTGGCTTGTCGTTGTCTCCCAATTGCTCAGACGCTTGCTGGTCGCATTTAGTCTGGTGTTCATTCCACCAAGAGAAGTAGTGGCTCCCTTAATCTCAGTGTTGAATTTGCCGGCATGGTCTCCTGCGTATTTAACCCAATCAGAAAACTCATTGAGTTCCGACTGAACCTTCCGCAATGAGGCCAGGAACTTGTGCGTAGACGATGTGGCCGAATCAACGCGATCTGTGAATGTCCGCAAATCAGTGCTGATAGCGGACAGTTCACGTTGTGCCTTTCGAGAGGTGTTGGAAACGAGCTCAAAACCGGCAGCTACGTCCTGCAGTTTGTCTGCCGTAGAATTGAGTCGTGTTTCAAGAGCGCCAAGAATGCTGGAGACCGAACCCAGAGAGCGCTCGAGGTTTTTAATTTTTTGAGCCGGTTTGGTAGCCCGCTCGCCAAATTTGGTAAGTAATTTACCCGCCCGGTCGATTGACGCCGTAAACTGTTTGTCTTCCAGCGACAGGATAAACTCTACGTTTTGTGACATTCCCTTGTCATCCTCTGCCAAAAATTTGCATCAGCTGCTCTTTGGCGTCGGGGTCTGCCTTATCCATATGCGGACGGTAGACTTTATCAGTAACGACTGGCCTTCCAATCCTGAGTTGCAACCCCTCCATGAACGCCTTAACGCCATCGCCATCCGCTTGGGCGACGCGGGCGACCTGCAGATTGCGGACATCCTCTTCCGCTCGCAGACGATCGATATTGCGGCTGAGCATCCAGAACATGGTCAACGGGACACTCAGTAGCTCTATTGGCGATACGGCGTAGTGAGCAACTACACGACTGAAATAGAATCCGAGATCTATCGAAACGGTCTTTACCCCGGATTCATCGCGGGATATTACTTTGCCCCTTCGCCAGCCGCTTTTTCGTTCTCTTCATCAATCACTTCCATGGCGAAGGTGAAGATCTGCTGGAGTTGCTGGACAGTCAGTTTCTCCAGAACGGAGTCAGGTACTGACGGAATGACTTTGCGTACCAGTTCTGCGTAGGCAGTTACCTGGTCGACGGGAGACATATTCATGAGGTCTTTGTCTTCCATCTGCTTGATAGAAACAAAGAGGCCGACGGTCATTTCAACTATGGGATATTCTTTGCCACCAAATTTGATGCTTTTTTTCGGCGGCAGAATGGAGTCGAGATCGAGTAATTTGGTCATGGTTTAAATCCTTTTAAACTCATACAGAGGCCCATCCATGGGCCTCTTTGGTTATCACAATTTAGCTTGCGGCAGTTACAGAGACGGCTTTGGTCGCCTTCTTGGCGCCGTCATTAGTTGTGAAGGTGATATTGGCTGAACCGACAGCTTTACCAGTTACCAGTCCGTTCTGATCTACGGTCGCTTTATCAGTCGCATCAGAGCTCCACACGCCAGTCTTATTGGTTGCATCGGCCGGGGTAAAGGTTGCGCTCAACTGAACTTTAGCGCCCACTTTTACGGTCGGTGAAGACGGGGTCAGCGTGACGCTCTCAACCGGCTTTGGGAGGCTCATTTTCCCCAACACGCCAGCGTCGTCCGGGTAAGCGGAAAACTCAACTGAGAACACGCGAACGTCGTCAGACTGGTAGGTCATGGTGAAGTTACCCGCGGTTGCTGCTTTAGGGATGGTCAGAACATAATCCGTCGCATCCTGCGGGGTCAGCACCAACTCTTTCGCAACGTCGATCAGGTTCACACCCTGCGCAGACGTGATGGTTACGGTATCTTCGCCAGAACTCAGCGTTGAACCTGGCATCAGATCGACCATGTTTTTCAACACGGATTCAGCCAGCGGCGCAGTAATGGTGATGTTGCGGCCTTGGATCAGCTCGGAGATCGTGGTCTGGCCCAGCTGGTCTACGGTCACTTTCAGCGTTTCGGTTGCGATTTCAACCTGAACGCCGCCTTTGGTGTAACCCAGATCCACGCCACCAAACGACATCTTGCAGGCGCCAAGCTTGATGTTTTTAACATGGGTATTGGACATTATTGGAAAACTCCTTTTTCCGTTAAAACAGTGTCACTCCGACACACAATAGTAAGTATATACTTACTTATTTATTCAGTTCAATAAAGTACCCGGCAAATTCAAGTGGAATCCCCGTTTCAATAAGCGATCCGTCATTTATTGGATACGTTATTGGCATCGCCATCGGCCTAACCATTTTGAAGAATACCCCGTCAGACTCAACGTTGCTAACAGGAAGGATGCCCATGATTTCGTTGGCCATTTCAACAGATTTTGTAATACTCGCATTGCGAACTACTATCGTGAATGAGTCGAAGTAAAAACCCTGCAAATCCGGGTCGATGGCTATGCCTGTATTGGGATTAATCAGCAAGATGCCAGACTTAACCTTTGCTGGCATATAGTGACAGAAAATGTCCGCCCCTACTTTTCCAAGCCCCTTTTTTTGTATCAATTTTGCGAATGCTTCTACAAACACGTCAACCTCGCGTAAATCCTGCTTTTCTGGCAGCTTCCAAGATCGTCTGCGAAAATTGCTTTTCGCTGATCTGAGTCGCTCGCTCAAGGAAATATGGGCCCACTTTAGGCTTCACGCCGGCGACAGGAGGGTTGGTAACATTCTTCATACGAGACAAATAACCAAGACGGTACTTACCAAGCTCCATGTATTTGGCATAGTCCCCCACCTCAACGCCTGGATGCCCTTCTCGCTGCTTTGCGCCTGAAACGGAAAGCTCAATACGAAGCCCCGCGTATCCTTCTTTTACAACCCGTGCAAAAATGGCGCTCTCAAGCGATCCGGTTTCAAGCGGGGCCATGGCTCGTGCCAGTCGTTCAACCAGACGCGCCAGCTTTTCCATGTCCCTGATTAGATATCGCTTGAACGCTTTCTGGCTGTTATTAAGTCTGGCGCCGGCACGCTTAAACTGGTGTGCGTCATATTTCAAACCCATATATTCGCCCCCAGCTCAAGATGCCCAGGGCGGCCACGTAGTCCCCATCGCCGATGTACGCTTGAGACCTTCAGCTTCTGTCCCTCCAGCACAAGAACGTCATCGAGTTGAACAGCGGCTTCAAGTGGAACAATAAGTACTGCGTCAAACAACTCCAGCGCCGCCTTTCCGCGACTTCCAGAGCTATCTGCCCTGACGGACGATTTTTCATTGCTCTGTTCAAATTTAACGACGCCTACTTTCGTCTTCCTGACGAATTGCAATTGCGCTTCACCGTAGACGTTTTTGGAACCAAACCGGTAGATCGACAATTCGGCTTGCCACGAAATATTCATCCACTCTCCTTGTGTGAAGTCGTCGCACTCATTACCAGGCGGAGGCGCGGTTTCCCGTCTTAGGCCTGTCGACCAGAAGTAAAGAGCACGACGTGTGTTACGCACGACGAACAATCATCCGATTGTTGATGTAACTAATAAGCAATCGCCAGGTGCTGCGAGCCACACGGACATTCGCCACTTTGCTTGTACGGTACATATTGGTTGTTTCACCGATCGATTCAGACAAAATGCCGTCTTCACGCGCACTCGCAATATCGTTGCCATTGGCGATCTCGCATGCCTCATTAACGGTGGCCAGAAGCAGCGCCTCTTTAAAGTAGTCTGGCAACTCCGCAAACTGCTCCGAAGTGATCCGCTCCCAGTCCACCAAATCCTGCCGATACACGCCGTCAGCCCCCCAGGGAATGTCATAGACATTCAGCATGTTTTGGGGACGGTCATACCGGTCGAAATCGATGCGCATGATCCTCCGGATAGAGAAAGGTAAGGTTTTGATTCGCCGTGTCGCTTCGATTAGCCGCTTGCGCATCAAACCCTCTCCATCAGCCAGCAATGTATCTCCATTGATCATATCAATGGCCTGCATTTGAGCATCGGCTACGGTGGCAAACGACTGACCCGGGACGGATAGTTCAAAGCTATTAAGCAGCACATACATCTGCCGCTCTTCGTGGGTTAGCCCACCCGCTGTGGCCTTCACGATGACGTAGCGCAGATCACGCTCTTTTTCGACCAGCTGGTTATGCTCTGCTGAGATCACAACCGGTATAGACATTTGGCCTTCTGCAATATCGAGAGGCTCTTCATCCACAAGTGTGGTACCTGCACTATCTCGCACGGTGTAAGAGGCGGAATCGATATCCAGTACGTTAAAGGCGAAGGTCAGAGACACGATGTCTCCGCTACGAAACGTGTCGATCAGAGCCATCACTCACCGCCTTGTGCTTTCAGGATGCCCTCAATCATTTCAACAATGCCCTTCGCTTTCACGCCAAGCGTGTTACCGATCTGGCGCAGGCCGGCGATACCTTCACAGTCAGCAATGGACTCCAGTTCTTCTCGGGTGAAGCGCTGCACATGTTTTGTCTCCTCATTCGCGACGCCACGTTTCATAGGGACAATATCAGGGGCCGTAGGCTCCACAATCTGATCGGCCACCAGCTCGTTACGATTGCTTAAGGCAGCTGATGGAGAGACATTTTGCCCATCAATCGTTTCGGCACGCATTGAGGCGCAGATCCGCTGTTGATCGAGGAATGGCAGCTCTGCTACGGAAATGCCGTCTTTAAAGTAAACGCCGCACAGGATGCCCGTGTATCCAAGGAACTGAGGTTCCAGAAGATGAATTTTTGCTGGTTTCATGAGTTTTCCTCTGAACAGGGTGGCCAGAGCCACCCCTTGTTGCTGAATCAGGCTGCAGCTGCTGTAACTTGAACAGTTGCGGTTGCTTTATGGCTGCCGTCTGCGGTCGTGACTTCAATTGTTGCAGTCCCTTCTGCAACGCCGGTCACGAGACCAGTAGCCGCGTCAACCGTTGCAAATTCAGCATTTTTCGACGCCCAGGTAACTTTCTTGTTGGTAGCACCAGCAGGCGCCACGGTAGCCGTTAGTTGAACCGTTTTTTTCACCTCCACCGATGCCGACTTAGGACTTACCGACACACCAGTAACAGCGACAGTGGGCTCCATCGGAACCGCTCGCATAGCTGCGGTGATACGGTTCTGCATGCGCTCGTTTACTGGATGATCGGACACCGATTTAGTGAAAGAAGTACGGAACATAACCCCCGTAAAGTCGGTGAAGGCCTTTTCAGTGATCTTCACTTTTTTTTCTGACATATATCGCTCCTATAAAAAGGGCGGGCGTATAGCCCACCCATTTAAAATAATAGGTAAGTACTTACCTATTATTAGGATTAAATTTTGACGTTAGTCAGCGCCGCGATAGCTTTGTCGTGCTTATTGGCCAGAGAGCAGTACCACTTCACACGAGTACGTACTGCGTCTTTGTTCTGAACGGTGCCAATGTTTTCCACAACGATACCGGCGTTTTCGCCGCCGTACAGACCAGTTACACCGTTTTCTTCAGAAAGGTGCAGACAGTAGATATCCGCTTTGGTGGAGTCCGCAACCGGAATGAAGTCGTTTACGATAAACGGAACGCCGTTATGGCACAGCATTGGTCGACCGAAGTTTTCCATCATGATTTCGGACGGGCCTACGTTTACAGTTCGCAGCAGCGCACGATATGCGCGAAGATGCTCAGAACGCATCATGATGCAGTCTGCGCCCAGATCTTTAACTGCGTCGACCAGTTCGTCGAACATAGAGAAAGTCATGGATGCGCCGGAGATGTCGATCTTCTGATCGTCATGCATCAGCTTCGGAATACCGTCGAAGGCTTTGTTGTTAGTGGTGGAGTCGCCAACAATCAGATTGCGACGGAAGGCACGAGCCAGACCTTTGACTTTCTGACGAACCTGGATAGCCAGCTGGTTGTTGGTATCAGCCATAGTGGTAGCCAGGAATTTGTCGACGTCAACGTCGCCAGCCAGAATGCGCAGCTTCGCAACTTTCTCTTCGAAGGTTGCTGCACCTTCGGTGATGGTGTCGTTCACATCAATGAAAGTAGCTTCGCTCAGGGTTTTTTCGCGGTTATAAAGATATGCCTTCGAATTGATCTTCATGAAAGGCAGGACGGCAAACAGGTCGTCACGATCGATAATGGTCTCGATCACGCCCTGTTCAAGCTCGTTATTAGACAGCTTTTCAGCTTCTTCACGCAGTAATGGCATCTTTCATTTCCCTATGATTTAAGATGTTACTTGATTCCGATTTTCCCTAAACCGGCAGTCAACTTATCCATTGTCGACTTGTTCTTCGGCTGGGTTACTTTGTGGGTCGGTTTACTAATTGAACCAGCACCCTGCTTAGCTTCGCTGCGCAATAAAGCGTCAGCTTCCGGATCTGCACGTAAAATACGCTCAATCGCGGATTCGAACGGTAACGGCTTACCTTCGCCGTCAACCAGAACAGCACGCTCTTTCTGACCTGCCGGCTTGTCATAGCCAACGACGTTACCGTCTTCACCCACTTCGAAATGAGAGCCGTAGATAACGCGGGCCTTAGCCGGAGTCATCAGAACTTTTTCACGCAGGAAATTGGAGCCAGAAAAGGACGCGCCGACGGTCATTTCAACCAGCTGGGCTTTAAGTGCGGCGTTTTCGCTCTCCAGAGCGGAAAAACGTTCATCACGTTGAGCTATCTCAGCCTGGTGAGCTTCGATCATTTGCTTTTTCACAGCATCGAATTCACCGCGGCGTTCCAGTTCAGCTTGCTCCGCCTCACGGCGTGCGTTTTCTGCGGCTTGCTCCGCTTCAAGAAGCTGGCGTGCTCGTGCCGGATCGATATCACCGTACTGAGCCAGCTGATCGGCCATGGCACGCTCTTTTTCCTTGCGTTTCATGTTCTCTTTCAGCAGGTCAGCACCGGCTTTCTTGGATTTACGCAATTCAGCGAGCAACTCTTCCTGAGTCATCCCTCCGAATTCATCGTCTTCGATTTTCGGCTGATCTTTCTGCTCGCCGTTCTGCTTACCAGATTCCTGGGTGCCCTGCTCTTCTGCACCAGCGGGAGCTCCAGCACCTGCGCCACCACGTTCATGTGATTCGGCGACATCCATGAGGCCACGACGGGCCATTAGCATTTGCCACAGATTCATAAAAATTCCTTTTAATTACTTATCACTCGGTTGCTTGAGTTGATGAGTTCCCATTCCCTTGGGATAGATCTTGTCCGCTCTCTTGGACTGTATTACGATGATAAGTAAGTACTGACTTATTTTCAAGGGTGTTAAGAGCATTTTTTGGCGGAAAATTCAAGAGATCTTTCTCAAATTCTTTCTGCATCGCGGCCGAAATATTCGGGAAGATTTTCTCAATGAGCATTTCCATCTGATATCGACGCACAGAATCCGGTGCTTCCAGCAGCCCAAGTTTCTCGGCAACGGCAAATTCATCCGTCAGACCGCGGATATCAAAGCTCTCCGGATAGGCAATCAGCGAATGCTCCTCATCGAGATCGACCCCCATCCACTTCGCCGCCAAAAACATCATCTGGCGTTCAGCCCGCTCAAGACGCTCGGCTTTAGTAATAAGCAGACTATTAACCCGCTGAAAGTCATATAACTTGGCGGCCCCGGATGAATTATCGATCCCCTTAGCGTTATCCTGCTTTGTTCGCTCGCCAGCGACCCCAACGGAGTGGTAGATCTCATTAATCACGGTCTGGATAGTGGTGATGATCATCTGAGCTTGCTTAGGGTCTGGCGACAAATAGAAAGGCTGGTTGCCACTTTCCGAGTCATAGGTGAAGACGCGTTTTGTCCCCATTTCCATTACCTTTGCGTGATTCTCATCGCCTGGCAGGAGCGACTGAACAGGAATGGCCAGCTGGCTGAACGTCTGATCCTGAATAATGGCGTCAAGGTTCGACAGATAGTTGGCTACTGCACGGTCAAGGTAGGCGATATCATCAATAAGCGACGGGCTAAAATACGGCGATTCGCTCTCCCCTATGCAATCAACAGGAAACACAGGTACAACGCCAAGTTTGTGTTCGCCTTTATCTTCAAGCACAACTTTTGCGGTCCGACGACCGGCATTCCCGGCGCCTTTCTTAACCTCTTCCCGGAATAGATACCACTCGTTACGTGTCCATAGACGATAACGCTGATATTCCTGGCCAGATGAGGTAAAAGGATCTTGATCATCGCGCGCCACTTCGACAATCAGCGCCCAGATCAAATTGCCGTCATCGTCCCACGCCATATCCAACATCTGCTGCGGAGAAATCCAGTAGGCATAGGCGCGAACATCCTTCTTCTTCTCGTCAGCGACGGATTCTGCGTCACTATCCATCGTGCTATCGACCACCACCCAGACACGGCCATAGATGGAGGATTGGAGGTCAAGCGCGGACATAAAGCCATCGATGGAAACATTCTGTCGTGTCGCGCGTTTCCAGAATTTCTGAATTGGCTCAGGCGCTTCTTCTACATTTCGATGGATGTCCTCTTTGAAGAGATATTTATTAATCAGGTTCACCACTTCCCTGGTGTGATTGAAGCGGTAGGCGCGTTCCAGACGCTCCTTGAACTCCTGATCACCTTCTTTGAAGTATCGGAAAATGTTGTCATCGAACCAGGCACGCCCGCCAGCGTATGTGCTGGCGAGGAAATCCCAGTGCTCTTTTTTCTTTATGTATTCGGGGTGGCGTCTTGCCACAAGATCCTTAATTTGCTTCTCAGTCAATTCCATTTGCTTCTCTTCCATGATAGGTAAGTACTTACTTATCTTGAACCACCAAGAATAACACGATTTTTTACGGGATACCTACGATGAACCGGGTAGCCCAAGGCATCCGCGCTGTGCTCAATCCCCCCGCTCTTATCCATATCGCGAGAGCCTGGTTTGTAGATAACTTTCTCCAGTGAATCGATGAGATGTTTGCACTTAGGGTCGATATACAAACGAGTTTCGCCAGAGGCGCTCATCAACATGCGGTTCACTGAATTCACACGATCAGCAATCGGTGGGTGCTTTTTCGGATAATCAACACGCAGAAAGCCCTTCTCCTTGAAGATGTCGATGTCCGATTCCCCACGAGCGTGCTGACGATAGGCGCCGGCCGGGTCTGGAAAAATTGTGACCTGCGATTTCCACCGCCAGAAGCGGCGCTCCAGCTCATCGCACACTTCTGCCGTATTCGACGAAAACAAGACAAGCTCATCCACAGCCCACAGCTCCCCATTCGGTTGTGGCTGCAGGATGACCGACGACATTGGATCAATGTTGAAGTCCTGGCCTACCCACACCGGTAATTTAGGATTGAACTGCAGCGGCTTAACGTGAACGCTACGATCGAACGGGTAATACACGCGCCCTGACATGTTTTCGAAGCTGGCGAGGTACTCCTGAGCGAACGACTTAGGGTCCATATCGTTCTTGGCTGCCTCGATTTCTGCCGTCGGAACGAATGGTGAATCAGCGGTTACAAACTGCCAGCTTTTCCACTGACCTTTGCGCTGCAGCTCTTTGTTCTGCCCGATAGTCCATAGTTTATGGAATTCGGAGAACCCTTTCGGCGTACCGATGATCAGCGCGCCGCCGCGGGTGGATGACAATGTCGGACGGAGAACCTTGTACCAGGTGTCTGGCTTCATATCCTGGAATTCGTCGAGCACAACGAAATGCAGCGCAACACCACGAAGCGTATCCGGTTTATCCGCGCCTTTAAGCGCGATCTCCGAACCGTTTTTCAACACGATAGTCATCGTGGTGTCGTTCTTCTTCCGAATCCACTTACGCGGCAGAACTTCCTGCAGATCATCCCAAAGAATCTGGCGCGCCATTTGGTAGGTCGGCGCGACGTACCAAACTCGTTGTTTTCTCTCCTTAGCGGCAGCGCGAATGATGGTTGAGATCGACAGCCTCGATTTACCCCAACGTCGTCCGGCGCACACCACTTTGAAACGATGTGGCGACTGGAAGACTTGCATCTGCCCGGAATGCAGCTGTACGAGACTTAGAGACGACGGGATGGACATGGTTATGCATCTCCATCATCGTCTTCGCCCGATGCGTCAAAATCGCTCTCAGCTTCGCTCAGCGCTTCTTCTTCGAGTGATTCCAACAGATCGTCATCAATCACTTCGGGCTCATCATCTTCCTTGCGCAGCTGGGCCACCTGTGATGGGGTTAGCTCGCCAAAGACAAGGTTCGGAATATCCTCTTCACCGCCTTCTTCTTTCTCCATGCCCAATGCCTTGGAGGAAATTTCGAAGCATTTGGCCAGCGTGCCGCTGGCGCGCTGCAGGCTTTTAAGATCGTCCTCAATCGAGGCCAGTGGCTTACCTTCGCGCTTTGCTGTAGTGACCTCGACCATCACCATCTGACCAAGGGCATACGCCCAGCCGTCATAGCGTGTCCGGCGGTCTTCTATCTTTTCGGCTCGGGCTTTAGCGCGCAGTTCTGCATCGGACTTGAGAGACTCGCGCACCATCTTCCCAACAGAATCAGCGCCTTTCTCTAATCCACGCTTTTTGAAGTGTCTGGAGAGCGTTTCACGACGGATGCCGTACTCTTCTTCCAGTTTTGAGAGCGTATACTCGCCCGAAGTCCATTTCGCTTCGGCTTCCGCCCATTCAGCCGGAGTCAGGCGAGTTTTGCTCTCGTCTTTTTCGACAGTCATAGATCCCTCTAAAACACACACAGAGCGCTTCCTTGCGCTCTTAAACAATTTGTTTTCTGGTTGTATTAATTAGGTCTGGGGAATCTGTTTGAGAGCCTGCTTCCGTATATATTTAATAAGTGACTTATTAGTTATATATACAGACGCAGGCTGTTAATCTGACTCCCAGACCAACTTACATCACCAGTAACTTGGCTCTGGCTCGACCTAATGTCGTCAGCCCCAGAGTTCGACGCTGGTAGCCAGAATCCTCTCGCGGCCGGCAGTCGTGCTTTTCGACCAAACCTTTCTTGATCAGCGCGCGCAGGGAGAATTGCATAGACTGCTTTGTCGTCCGGTAAGGCAGCACTTCCAGCAGCTCGTCCAGATCGAGCAAATGTCCACGTTCATGGCCTAAGTTGATGGTCTTAATGATGTCTTTCTGTTTATCAGTCAGTGTCATGGCAAATCCTTATGCCGGTAACGCAATATCCAGTGGTGCATTCAGCGGTTGTTTATCAAAAGCCAGCAGTGGCAGTGTGTCTGGCAGCTGGCGACCAAAATCAGGGTTGCGATAAACCCCATAGAGCGGTGAAGTGAAGCTCAGGTTGTGAATATCCTTGAGCAGTTTCACGATGCTGGCCTCATCCACCAGGCTATCCGCGATATCCTGAATGGTAGTGCCACGGTTGCGGCCTGCTTTTGCCAGAGAACTATTCTTGTGATAGTCCGCCACCAGATCTCGCAGAGCGCGGCGCCGGCGTGAATCAGTCATCGCAAACAGCTCTTTCACAATCGCTTCGTTGTCGCCGGGATCAGAACGAAAATGGCGCTGAAAGACGCGAAGCGCGCTTTCGTAGCTCTTCGGACGTTCAGGACGTATGAAGCAAAACCCTGCTTTCATAGCAAACGGGTTATATTTGCTCATCGACGACTGGATCTCGATGATTGGCCGGTCATGCATCCTGCTAACCAGATTAATCATGCGATACGATACCCCGACGCCACGATACTGGGTGTCCACTACAGAGCGGCTGATCACAGCGAAGTTGTTGTTTACGTAACGTCCCCAGTACTGATTTGCCACAGTGGTGTTGGTTGTGGGTTTCAGCTTTGGAAACATGCGATGCCGCGGCGCCAGCAGCAGTTTAGGGAAGGCCATAACTACAACGCCTACCAACCGACCATCTAGCTCACAACGGTAGTAGGTAGGGGCGAACGGCTTCCCATCTGTCTTGTAGTGAAGCGACTTAAGCGCGTGCCAGTCTTCTACCGTCCCCCTGGTGACGGTCATGCGCTCAAGAAAGTCCAGATGGCGCGGGAACTCCTCCGGGCGATACCGTTTGATGATGATGTCTGTCATGCCGATCACCTGCGCTCGATATTGGCATTGATGAAGTCCAGGCGAAGCGATTCCATCGCCCCAACCATGACGTATGGGCGCCCACCGTTATGCCAGCAATCCAGAACACTCCCGTCGTTATTGATCATCAGCAGCGCCAGGCTCTGGCTTTTGCCTTCTCTGGCGTACTGGAGTGCATCTTCCAGCAGGCGGATGACTTCAACGTTATTGTTGTCAGTCTCTTTCGATGGCTTCAGCTCTACGATCTTCAAATCAGGCATATTCCACCTTCACGCGTTCTTTGTAGTGCTTGGTGATCTGCATATCCGGGCGCAGCGCGTTCTTCAGGTCTTCGTGGGTCGTCGCCACCATTACCGTCGCACCTACCTTTCGCGCGGCACGCTGGAGGTTCGAGGCCACAACCTGGGCGGTAACACGATCAAGAACTGCGCCAAATTCATCCGCAGCCCATACCTTCGCGCCCGACTCAATAAGCTTGGCGATCTTGAGCCGGTATTTCTGGCCATCCGACATTTCAGAAGGTTTGCGCACAAAGAGATAGGCATCATTCAAGCCAGCCATCGAAAGCAGCCCTAACGCTTCGCTGGTGGTTTTACCCAGTTGGTCAATGACATTGACGTCGTTGTCAAAGGTAAAGTCATCAATGGAGGCGACTGAAAGCCCTTCATCTTTCATCTGGCGTTGTAGCTCACGCAGCACGACAGATTTTCCGGAGCCTGACTGGCCAGTGATGTAGACCACATCACCCTGCTCGACTTCCAGCTCAAGATTGTCGTAAAGCGTCCAGTCTTTTTCATCCAGACCAAGCCCAAACGATTCGGCGATCTCAAGCGTGCGAGTGGTCTTGTTGACACGGGTCTGGAACGATACGTTGATGGTATATGTGCTCATGCTTCGACTCCCCCGGAGGAAACTTTCTGCGCATAAGCAACGAACGCGTCTACCCCGCTCTCTCCCGTGATTTCTTCCATGTGGGCAAGCAAATCCCCCACGACAATCGCAGAGCCAGCAGGGAGCGTTTTAAAGCCCAGAACATCGACCACTCGAACCTCTTCGGCGGCGACTTCGCGACTGATTTCGGTGTGCTCTTCTTTCTGGCGCTCGGTTTCCTCCCCCAGATCCATAACCAGTGCGCCAGTATCCATTTCTTCGGTCATGCTACCGACCAGCACGTTCAGCTCACGCTCGTCAAAGCCGAAGACTTCAACGTCACCAAGTACCAGAGACTCCAGCTCTTTCTGTAACTTGATGGCATCGTAATCAATGCTGGCCAGCCGGTTATCCTCCAGACGCTTCGCCTTCACTTCTTCCTCGGACAGATCGTCGCGAACGATCACCGGCACACTTTTCAGCCCCGCTAAAAGCGCAGCTTCGCGGCGGCCATGGCCAGTAATGATGACATCGTCTTTATCGACAGTGATCGGCTGGTCAAAACCACGCTTTTTTATGGCTGCGGCCAGATCACGGATCTGTTGCTCGTCATGCTTTTTGGCGTTCATTTCATAGGGAATGAGCTCTGCCGGGTCTCGGTAGACGATTTCGAACGTTTTGGTCATTAAATACACTCCTTGTAGTTATCGACCAGCCATACCAGAGCTTCACCAGCATTCTCCATGTCGTTGCCGGTGTTGATCGCCTGCTCTTTGATGATGGATTTGATGGTTTCGGTAACGCGATCAGAAGCGTCAAACGTCACTTTGAAACGCATGGTCTGGTGTTCCGCACCAACACGCTCAGCTTTTTCGCGAGAGTCCTTCTCAACGGGCTCTTCGTCGCCACGCGACAACGCCTCAAGCATTTCCAGGTCAATTGCCGACTCACGAGCTAGTGTGGCCGCCAGTTCGTCGTCGTAAGGGGCAATTTCCGACAGCTGATAATCGAGTTCTGACTGAATTTCCTCGATCAGACGCTGTAATGCGACCTGATCGTCTTCGCCGTATCGCTCGTTATCGACCAGAGACATTTGTTTCGCGACCAGATCGCTTATTTTGCCCACCGATATAACAGGAACCGCGGAAATACCCTGTTCCATAGCGGCTCGCCAGCGATGTTCGCCACCGAGAATCTCAAATTGGCCACCGTCCAGCTCACGCGCGAGAATTGGCTTGAAAAAACCCAGTTTTTCGATGGAGCCTTTCAGTTTTTCGAAGTTTTGAGCACCAACCGAGTTGGTGTTCCAGGGATTTGGCCGGAGTCTGGCCACTTCTACCTGCAGAATGGTAATTTTTACGTCCATACTTTTTGATACAATCCATTGTATAAGTACTTACTTACTATTCTAGCCAATTAACATATAAAAGGCACGAAGGAAAGATATTTATGACTGTTAGGATTGTTTCGAACGCGGTCAACGCTATGGTCTCTGGCGCTGATGACAACGTGAAGCGACTCGTCCAGGAAATGCTGAGTTACGAAGTCGAAGCTGGCGACTGGAAAGGCACCAGTACTATGTTCAACTGGAGCAAAAATGCCTTCCCCGCGGGTTTTGCTAAATCGGTAGCAGCAAATCTGGTGAAGGCTGGCATTAAATGCGTGCATATTCGCAAAGACAAGGTTCCGGCGCTTGGTAAACCAAACCCGGCAGTTAACCCATTCCCCTATAATCCGGACTATGCGTATCAAGATCAGGCTGTAGAGACACTGGTTCGCGAAGGAATGATGATTGCGCAGATCGCCACTGGCGGGGGAAAGTCGAACGTAGCTTGCAAAGCCGCGGCGCGTATTGGTCGCATGACGCTGTTTTTAACCACCCGCTCTGTTCTTATGTTTCAAATGGCAGATAACTTCCAGAAGTCGATCGACTATCGAGCTGAGAATGGAGAGCCGTGGCTTAAAGGTCAGAAGGTTGGCATCATTGGTTCTGGTGAGTTTCAGGTGTCTCGCCATATCAATGTCGCAACAGTGCAAACCCTGGCGAGTTTTCTTGAAGAGCCTCCACGCGATATGCCGGCGGAGAAAAAGGCTTATCATCTTAAGCGCCGGGAGCTGGTTAAGCGATTCCTCTCAAGCGTCTCACTGCTAATCCTCGAAGAAGCCCACGAATCCTCCGGTTCAAACTTTTATGACATCGCCAGGCTTTGCATTAACGCAGACTATCGCCTGGCGCTGACGGCAACCCCGTTTATGAAGGCTTCAACTGAGGCCAATATGCGTCTGATGGCGGTTGCAGGACGCATCGAGATAAAGGTCACTGAAAAATATCTGATCGAGCGAGGTATTTTGGCCAAACCTTACTTCGTATACCATAAAATCGCGTACACTCCGGATGAGGCTCGTATACGAGCGGAGCTCGCTTCCAAGCATCTGAACTTCAGAGTTGGTATGAGTACGCCGTATCAGAAAGCTTATCAGCTCGGTATCGTTTACAATATTGGACGTAACGAGGCCGTCGTTCGCGACGCGCTGATGTACCGTGATCATGGACTGAACTGTATGACCCTGGTGAGGATCAAACGCCACGGTCAGATACTGATGGAAATGATGAAAGAGAGCGGCTTACGGGTAGATTTTATTTACGGTGAATCCAACCAGAGTACCAGACAGGCTAAGCTTAACAGCCTGGCTGCAGGGAAAATTGATGTGCTGATCGGCTCTACGATACTGGATGTCGGTGTCGATGTGCCAAGTGTTGGCGCCGTAATTCTTGCCGGAGGAGGCAAGGCCGAAGTCGAAATGCGTCAACGTGTTGGTCGCGGCCTTCGTGCCAAGAAGAATCAGGCAAATGTGTGTTTTATTTCGGATTTTATCGATATAAGCAACAAACACCTGATGTCACACTCATACGAACGAAAACACATTATTGACACCACTCCCGGGTTTGCGGAAGGCGTGTTGCCTGTCGGGAGCAGTTTTGACTTTGGTGTATTACAAAGAGATTAATTATGACCGAAAATCGCTCAATTTCATGTCAGGTGAAGCTCACCGAAAAAGCCAACGAAAAGCTTGGTTCGTTCAAAAAGCGCCTGAAAGAGCGCAACATCAAAATGTCGAAGTCAGACATCATTAACCTTGTTCTGACCAAGATGAGCACAGCAGAGTTTGAGAAGATCGCGACCTCGATGGCAGCGGCTGAGAACGCGAGACAGAAAGTGTTGCAGATCTACGAGAACTCCGGGATGACCAAGGAAGACTTGGAAGATATCCTCAAACGTCTCTAACGCGTACTTACGGAGGGCGTGGGTAAAACGCTCTCGCCCTCCTCTACCATTTATTTATAGGCTGTTTTCATGATGAACAGCTCTGCCGACACCGTCACCCCGATCCGATATTCGTCTTGCTTATCTTTTGACACCATGATTTCTCTTTCGGTGTTCATCTTGCCGCACATAATAGACATACCCTGCTGATCTACAGACAGAATATGCTCGCCATAAGGCAGGTTTAACTCAACCTTCTCAGATGTTTTGATATCAGCAACTGGCTCACCATCAACAGAAAGCCGGCTGGTACAAAGCGCGCCCTTACTGCCAGAGTCTCGTTTCACGATGATTTTTTGCGTATTCTCTGACGGCGTATTGTATTTGGTCGACAGTATTCTCGAAGCTGGGACTGGGTCGGCAGCACTCGTCCTGACCGCCTGGGTTGAACATCCAGCCACCAGTAAACTGGAGGTTATCAAAGCTATTAATGCGCACTTATTCATCATTCTTCACCATATAGAAACTTGCCTGCAAACTATAACAATTCTAAGTATTTGCAACAAGGTAACGCTTTTTCGCCTGTCAAAACTAAGGAAATAGAAGATAATGGTGACTCGTACCTTCTGGTAATTTTTATCGCATAACATGAGGCGTTTAAAATATGCCCAATACCATTACCGATATCACCTACGGGATACCTGCTGAGGTCTGGCCGCGCGATTACTCAAAAGTAGAGGCGTCGTTGATGTTCTGGCGCAAGGAGCAAATTCCCGTAAAGGTCACGATGGAAGATGGCCAGGTGTTCTGCATGTACGTTCAGGGGACGATGTCCTCCCGTAACAAGGTAGATCTATGCCCGGCGCCGTTCGACAAAGACAATCGTGTAAGGTTGCCACTTGAGCGAATCAGCACTATCGAGTCAGGTGTAAATGACGCTGTCACCCATGATTTCGTTGGTCGCGTAACCGTACATCCAGACTATGTTGATAACCGGCCATCCCGCCGTGATTTCTTTAAAATTTGCCGCCAGGCTCACGAGAACCATAAATCTGTAAGGGTCTACATGGCGGACGGCCGCGAAATTGAAGGTGTGTCACTTGGCGTCGACGCTTGTCAGGTCACACTTGCCGTTGGGAACGGGCGAAAAATGATCGTCCTGTTTGATTGGGTTGAACGAATTCTGCCGTTTTAAGTTATGAAGCCGATTTTACTATCCTCAATTCTATTTATTATCGCGCCTGCTGTTTCGGCAATGGACTATAAACCGGTTATCCAGTCTCTCATGAACGACGTTTGTTCATCGTCGGAGAATGTGTCGGTTTGTATGTACCAGTTTTCAGCTGCGGTTAAGGCCGGCAAATCTATTGGCGAGAGCGCCGAACTTTGTAAGGGTCTATCAAGTGACATGCGGGAGCTGCAGGACTGTGGCGAAAGCGAGTCATCGGCAGACTTTGTCGATACACTATTTGAAACCAATCGGAGAGCAGTCGTATCAACGCAATAATCTATAAGGGCAATAACCGGCTATGTCCGGTTATTATTTTATGGGTCATCTCCCGATAAATTAAATCACCAAAAGCATTGTCAGCGCCAAATATATAAGGGTAATACACCGAGTGTAGAATTTATTTAGGCAACACCTTCGAGAAAACGCGATTTATTTCTAAGACTTTGATTTATTTGTGAAATAAATTTTTTATCACCCCTTTCGAAAAACGCTTGATTTTATTTTTTGCGTGTCGATAATTACTTACATCGAAAGCAAACATGCTGACGATAGACGAAAAACAAAATAAGTTTTCAATATTACATAAGGATTAAAATCATGTCTAACGTAACCATTTCTAAAAAATCCATCATTGATGCTGCTGTAGTTATCACTGACGAATTACAATTAAAAGCAGATCAAGCTACACAGACTTACAACGAACATTATCAGAATGGCACGCACACCAAAGCAGATAAAGCTAACATGCTTGCAGCGTCTACTAAACTCGCATACTTCGTGAATAACGTTGTAAACGCAGTAAACGACGATAAGTTGTCTGGTGTCTTCTACTACGCGATTAAAGCAAGCAAGCAAACGCCAGAAGTGTTTTTCCGCGAAGCGATGACAAATAGCTACTCTCTCGAAAAGCTGGTTTATCTGGTTAAGTCTATCAAGTCTGGTAAATGTGTGTATTCAGTCGCTGATATGTCCGGATCTCGTGTATTCGCTTTAATCGATATGATTAACGATGAGATCGACACGTTCACAAATGGTGCTGTTTTCGATTTGATGAATGAAGCAAAACAAGCAAATGAAATTAAGTTAGATGCAGGATATACGCAAGCCAACCAGCTGATCAATCTGTGTGAACGTCTGGGACTGGTCGAGAAGATTAAAGGAATGGGCGCTGCCAAAAACGGATCACAGCAATATCGCTTTATCAAAAATGATTTTTATAACTATCTGGCTGACGCTTTCAAAGCATAAGTAGACGGATTCAGCGCCCACTATGGGCGCTAGTTTTAAGGATAAAAATCATGATTAGCTATGACCAGATCCGCGCGGAGTATCGCGCAAAATATCGCGCTTATAAACTTGAACTCATCGACGAATTAAGCGCCCAGCGTGACGCGCTAAACTTTACGTTCTCTGATTTGCTTAACAGCAAGCGAGACTGTAAACGGAAAAGAGAATATTTGCGCTTGTCTGAAATGATCGGAAAGTTGCAAAACAGCATTTAGCCACCAGCGCCCACTATGGGCGCTTTTTTCGTTTCAGGATCTCCACCATAACGCGCCATTGTTGGCGCGTTTTCTTTTATCTGGCGTTCACTCATTCACACCAAAAATAAGCGCCATAAACGCGCCAATTTAACGTGTTTTTACGTGTGGTAGTACATACCCATTACACACAGTAAAAAACACGTTATAGCGCGTTTAAAAGCGTTTTAGCGCGTGGCTTATTTTGTCGTGTCGTGGGCGTGATCGTCTGGTGACGTGATCCGCGCTATCCTTCGGGGCGTGTCGGCAATATTGGCGCGATCCGTGGGCGCTCACGTATCATTAGCACGTTGGCGCAACGTGTACGCGCTAACAATGCAGCGCAGATCACAGCGCTGGACGTATGGCGCAAAAACAGCTTACGTCCACCAGCTGGCGACGATTCTGGCGTCTCCCTCTATACAAATTTTTCCCATGAGGCGATCCCCGCCGTTTCCCGAAAATTTTCTGGTCGTTTCCCGGCGGTTGCCCGGATGGCTTTCTGCCCGCTCCTGAATTTCCCTGCGGGAGCTGGTGGACGGAAAGAAAGGGGCGTTTCCAGCCCCCTCCCCTCTTACTTGCCAGCCAGTATGTGAATCCGATTACTGGCGTGCATCTCTTTCACGAACTCCCGGCAAGTGACCTTCCACGAGTCGATACCGGCTTCGTAAATGACGTTTTTGCACTTAAGAGCATTGTCGGCGATCCGCACACCCTGCGCTGTTGCTTCCTGGTCTGTAAAGTCGAACCCTGACTCTGTTTTGATCCACACAGCAATCTGTGTTGCGAGCTCGATGAGTTTTGACTGACAGAACCGCCCGCTTCGAACCGGGAAGATAAACACCCCGAATCCTGAGGTGGTGACATAAGCTTTTTCGAAGACACGCGTGAATCGACGATTGCAAATGATGTCGTTGGCGATCTGCTGCTTCTCTTTTCCGGACAGCTGGATGGTCTCTTCTTCGCGCCAGGCGCCCAGGATGTTCTTTTCAATATCGGAGTATGTAACAGAGATGGTGCCATGCGCGGGAGTGTTTACAGTGGCGATATAGTTCATTGTGATAATCCTTTAAACAACTTGTTTTCTCGTTGGTTTAATTATCGCAGTGGGTGTGAGGCGTCCAAGCGTTCTGTTTCGGCAGCTGGTGGCCGTCGGGAAGTCGGTGGGTGCTTCGGTAGCCTGGCGGTAAGAGGTGGGTGTTTTTAGCCTGCGGGAAAGCAGGTGGTAGTTAAGAGCCACCAGCATCGGTGGCTCTCCTCTCTCAATGAAGTAATCCGATGTCGATGGTATCGCCTGAATCAGTTAAGCGGATCATCAGCATAGCGAAGGCATTCAGTGGATAGCCGGCGTGCCATTCCGGGAAGCGGTCATCGCGCATGAAATCGGCAATGTCATAAACGCTATCCTGATAATGGAAGAAGCGGGAGCTGGTTTGTTCGTCCGGTTCGACGTGATCCATTTCTTTCTGCTCGGCCGGCGACAGGTCAAGCCGGGATTCCAGCCATACGTTTTCTGCTTTCGGGGAGATGGTGAAATCAGTCATATTTACCACCAGGCGCAAAATGTCAGTCTGTTATTGTAGAAGTCGTGATTTTTAATCAGCTCATCCACAAGCTCTTTCAGCTCTTCCACGTCATTCCAGTACCCTTCATCGTACTCCTGACTACCGAAGAAAAACCCTTCCTGGGTAGGCAGATACTCTTCACAATTACTTTCGTTTAGACGAATCAAATCAGCCTTGAGAGCACAAATATCATTCATCGTAACTTCTAAAAGTTCACAATTTACAACTTCACCTACGTTACGGTTCATCCACCCAACGAGAGCATTGAACTTACGGAAGTAGCCAACTTGCTTTCTGGATGCCTCGTTATTCAGATCGTTTTTTGGCTGCGTCTCAATATAGATATCAAGTCCCATGAACATTTCCTCAACTTCGTTAATAACTTGTTTTCTTGTTGGTGTTATTATCGCAACTCAGAAAAGGTATAAAACAACTTGTTTACGGGCTGGGGAAAATGGCGCGGGTTACGCGCCATTGGCTGGTTTACTGGACGTTGTAGACGGACTCAGGCAGATACTCTTCCAGAGAGCCGCCAGACACAATGGTTATGCCGTATGAACCAACCCAGGTATTGTTGGCGCCCAGATTGCCCTCGATCATATCCTGAACCTGTGCCATCAGGTTTTCGAAAATGGTCTTCGGGTCTGTTCGATAATAGGCTTCAATGGCGGCCAGCAGAGTGTCCGAACCATTTTTCACGGATTGCTCGCCGACGGCATAAACCTTCGAGCGATCACGCTTAAGAGTTGTGCGGGCCAGCTGGGTGGTCACATGCGGAACAGCCGATGCATCACGGAACTGAACGGTCAGCTGGGCCAGTTTATTGCCTTCTTCGTCAGTGCTGGATGCGTAGTACAGGTCAAATACTAAATCTTCTTTGGTCAAACTCATTTTTACCTCCATGTAAATGCGTCGTAATACTATCGCCGTAGGTAAGTACTTACAATACAAAAAAGCCCCGAAGGATCGACGGGGCTGTCGTAAATTCGACTAATCTGTGTTGCACATGACTATGCTATGGCGAGGGTTGTTGCTCGTTGAATTTCCTGCTGGGCGACCTTGTTAACTTCCAGTAAAGCCAACTCCAGTTCTGACTCAGGCCAGATAACTTGTTTAGCTACCCACCCTTTCGCACTATAGCGCCTGACGCTCATTACGATGCGCTTGCGAGAAGTTTCGCCGAAGACGACAACGGTCTCTTTGAAAAGTCGGATGGCTGTGCCGTTGGCCACTATGTCCAGTAAAGTGATCGAACCGAGTACTGCAGGTTTGTCTTTGCGAGGCTGGAGTTTATCCAGTTTCAAAATCATCTCGGTATTCATTACACACTCCGTAAACAACTTGTTTTCTTGTTGTTGTAAATAATACCATTATGAAAACGGCCACCAAGCGAAGCGTTCCGGCATTCAGCTGGCCGCAGGCCACAATCACTCAAAAGCCACCTGCTGGTGGCCGTTGTTAATCTTCGTCAGGGAACTCCTCTTTCACTGCGGCCACCAGCTCCCGCTTCTCTTCATCAGTCAGCAGGTGCCAAACATCCTTCCCTTTGGGTGACTCTCCCTTAGCTGGTACAAACGACCATAATTTACGGGTTAGTGCTGGCCCTACGCCATCAAGACATTCGGCCAGCGAGTCCACGCTCCATACTTCCACAATCACAGGCATATTCATTGTCTTCCTCCTTTATCTGGACTCTGACGTTGTGCAGTTCCACGCGACGGACATTGCGTTGTCCTCGATATGAAAATCAAACGTGCCCTCGCGATAACCTTCGACAATCAGCGTACCAATGCGCCCAGCGACATCCGCAGAGCGGATAACGTCATCCAGAGAGATCTGGAGTTCGTCAGTACATGTCTCTTCTCCGCAAAGGGTGATGCTGATGTTCAAATGCTTGTACATGTTTTTCTCCTTTGTCTAAACACGTTGTTTTCTTGTTGGTGTTATTATCGCAATAAGACATAATCGAAAAAGAATTTTGTATCGGGAAGAACTGGAAAAGCAGTGAGTATCCGGGAGCGTATCGGGAGCGATTTTTACATTATTCTTCTCAATGCGCACCGCAGGACTGGTGGGCAGTATTTTCCTCTTCCCGAAAACCTGCTGAAACAGCTTGTGACCCTCGAACGCTCTGGCAGAATACGTATCAGCAGCTGCGCGCAGCGGGAAGAAAGCCACCTGCGCACCAAAGGGTGTACCGCCAGAGAATCAGCCGTCCCCGCGGCATTTTGTCTCTATACCGGCACACACCCTTTCCATGACGGGAACCCAGCCGTTTCCCGAAAAATCTCCAGCCGTTTCCACTCAGGCAGCCAGCCTTTTCCCTGCGGGGACGCTCCGATAGATTTTCGCGGTGGCCCTTTCACTCATTCGACCGCAGGGATGTTACGGGGGATAAAATCAGGACTTGAATAAATACGGGAAATGGAGCGATCCCCCTCCATCCCCTCTCTCTTATATCTGTGCTCTTTCCTGACTCGAATAACCTCTCTTATGGGGGACTCGTATCTCTCTTATTAGCGCTCTATACGGTGACCATTCGTATGGGAGAAAAGGCAACTTTCTTCTCTCTGCCGGTAAGTGGTTTTGCAGATGTTGTAGAGGTGGTGGTCTTGTGGTTTTACTCTGGTCTGTATTCTTCGTTTTGGGGATAGTTCTTCTCTGTGTATGGAGTGATGGCGTGCGCGCTTTTCCTTTCGTTCATCTTGAGAGGTGGAAGTGTGGGTGATGTGGTTTCTGGTCTGTTGTAGTTCTCCTTATGTGAAGTAATGGCGTTCTCTGCTTATCAGGAATTTGCGTTTTCTTTCGGGGTAAGAGTGGGTAAACGAGATGGCGCCGGGTACTGTTCTGGCCTGGTCTTGTCTGGAGATTCTTCCCGGGTATTCTCTTCGGTGTATTGGGGAATGGCGTTCAGATAAATTGCCTTTCTCTCGTCGCTTTTTGGTGGTGGTCGAGGTTTGCTTCATGGGGTCGGTAGCCTGGGGCAATGAGGTTGGTCTTTTCGGTAGCCTGGCTGGAAGAGGTTGGTATTGCCTGGGTGTGGGGTAATGGCAGTTCCTTTTCTTTGTTATCTTGTTTTGTTGTTTTCTTATTGCCTAAAACAATTTGTTTATATACTCATTAAACGCAACCAGAGCGATTCTGAGCGTGTCTGTTTTGTGGTGGTATCAGGAGTCGTTTTTGGCGTTTTCGTCGCAGGGTGTTGGTCTCTGGTGCGCTGCTTAACGGATATAAGAAGTGACATGGCAAAACGTCAACTTTTGAGACCAAATCAGGGTAAAGCGTTGACTTTTCATTGATGTGTTATTTATTTGTTTTCTTGTGGGTGTTATGTGCGTAAAAGCCTTGCCGCGCCTGGAGTGTATGAGGTTGGAGGGTAGGGAAGAAGGGCGATCAACGAGTTCTTATAGAAATCCTCAATTAGTGACCGCCAATGTCAACGCGTTGATTAGTCTGTCGCCTGGGAGTCTGTACGCGTAGCCACGCTTCATCCCCCCAAAATCACGCGTCACAAAGCTGCCAGCGTAACGTTTGGTAATGACCTGGCAGACATAACAGATAGCGAGAAGATAAAGCATGGACTTCTTGTTAACTTTGGTAAAAACATAGCAAGACAGGTTTCATCACTTTGTGCATCCGCAATGCGAGTCTACCCGAACGAAAAACACAAACCGAGCAGTCAGCTTTTCCACTGCATAAATTATGCTTGTGCAAATACTGTACTCGTTACACCCTTTAGATTAAAATCAGCCAGCTAATATAACACATGAGGTTTATGATGGCTGGCCAGTATGAAAAAGCAATAACGATAAAACAAGCGATAGATTCAATTAATTTACGCCACTACCTTCTGCCTGCAATTCAGCGAAAGTTTGTCTGGAGTTACGGGCAGATATGTCTACTATTTGATTCCATCATGCGAGACTACCCGATAAACTCTTTCATGATGTGGGATATCCGTAGTATCAGTATTAAAAACGATTACAAATTTTATGAGTTCCTGAAAGAATACTGTCAGCGGTTTAATGAAGAAAACCCATATGTACCAACAAATGCGGGATTTCATGATTTTAAGGCGGTGATTGATGGTCAGCAGCGTCTCACATCTTTATATATTGGACTGTGTGGAACGTATGCGTATAAAAAGCCCCGGGAGTGGTGGCCTTCGGCACAGGATGATCGCATCCTGCCGCCCAGAAAGCTTTACGTCGATTTAACAGCGCCACTTGACTCAGACGATGAGCCCATGATGAAGTACAACTTCAGGTTCCTCACCGACAAGGAATACACTGATTCACTTACCGATAACAAACATCACTGGTTCTGCCTTCACGAAATATTCAAATACGAGCAAATTGATTCTCCGGATGATATCTTATTTAAAGTTGTCGTACCAGAACTCGAAAAAAGAGGACTCATTTCCAGTGAATTCTCCAGAAAAACCCTGCTTAAACTTTATACCAAGATAAGAACTGAGAATCTTATCCACTACTTCAATGAGAGCAGCCAGGACATTGATCATGTGTTGGATGTTTTCATCCGCACGAATAACGGGGGGACAAAACTTGAGTTCTCCGACTTACTGATGTCAATAGCTGTAGCACACTGGCAGGGTGATTTCAGAAGAGAACTGGATGAACTAACAAAAAACATTCATCAGAATAATGAAATGGGGTTTTATATTGAAAGAGACTGGTTCTTAAAAACCAGCCTGATGCTTATTGACTCTGACGTCCGGTTCAAAGTAAAAAATTTCACTTCAGAAGAGGTCGGTAAGATACAACAACAATGGTCTGAAATAAAATCCTGTATCAAGGAGACTTTTGTTCTTATCAGGCGATTCGGCATCAATCCACAGTCACTGATATCTAAAAATGCAGTCATTCCTGTGGTCTACTGGCTTTACAAAAAGCAAACCAATGGACACCCATTATATACAACGATTAATCTCCTGAATAAAAACCACAATGAACGCTCAGTAATTAGCCAGTGGTTTTACATGGTACTTCTGAAAGGGATCTTTGGAAGCCAGGCAGATGCGCTACTCACGAGCATCAGAGACGTAATGAAGAATAGTCTTTCAGATGTTCATTTTCCTCTTGAGAAGATTATTGACAGGTACAAAGGCTCGAATAAGGACCTCAGATTTGACAACGAATACATCGAAAGCCTTCTCAATATCAGATATGGCGAAGGTCGCTGCCGCGCACTATTGCATCTTCTGTTCCCTGAAATGAATCCGACCGAGGTGTTTCATATTGATCACCTTCATCCAAGAAATCATTTTTCAAATAAATATCTTGAAAAATTAGATTATATTGCGAATTCACCGGAGAAACTCAGCTTTTACGAAAATCCGGAACACTGGGACACCATACCTAATCTTCATTTACTGAATCACTCTCAGAATACAAGTAAACAGAATACATCCCTGAAACAATGGCTCTCTCACTCATCAAACAACTATACTCCATCAATGCTGTTAGTTTCAGATGAAAATATTGAGTTCAGTCGCTTCCAGGAATTCTACAATGAGCGAAGAAACGCCCTAAAGCAAAGACTACTGAATCGGGTGTTTCTTACAACAAAAATAGATTCATCACCATCCACAATGGATACGGATGAAGAAATTCTCACCGACTGAACGTTCAGCCCCGATAGTATCGGGGCTTCAGTATTTATCGGGCTTTGTTGAATAAATCGAACTTTTGCTGAGTTGAAGGATCAGATCACGCATCTTCCCGACAACGCAGACCGTTCCGTGGCAAAGCAAAAGTTCAAAATCACCAACTGGCCCACCTACAATAAAGCCCTCATCAACCGTGGCTCCATAACTTTCTGGCTGGATGATGAAGCTATTCAGGCCTGGTATGAGTCAGCAACACCTTCTTCACGAGGCAGACCTCAGCGCTATTCTGACCTTGCCATCACGACTGTGCTGGTCATTAAACGCGTATTCAGGCTGACCCTGCGCGCTGCGCAGGGCTTTATTGATTCCATTTTTTCTCTGATGAACGTTCCGCTACGCTGCCCGGATTACAGCTGTGTCAGCAGGCGGGCAAAGTCGGTTAATGTCAGTTTCAAAACGCCCACCCGGGGTGAAATCGCACACCTGGTAATTGATTCCACCGGGCTGAAGGTCTTCGGTGAAGGCGAGTGGAAAGTCAAAAAGCATGGCCAGGAACGCCGCCGTATCTGGCGTAAGCTGCATCTCGCCGTTGACAGTAAAACACATGAAATCATCTGCGCTGACCTGTCGCTGAACAATGTGACGGACTCAGAAGCCTTCCCGGGTCTTATCCGGCAGACTCACAGAAAAATCAGGGCAGCATCGGCAGACGGCGCTTACGACACCCGGCTCTGTCACGATGAACTGCGGCGTAAGAAAATCAGCGCGCTTATCCCGCCCCGAAAAGGCGCGGGTTACTGGCCCGGTGAATATGCAGACCGTAACCGTGCTGTTGCGAATCAGCGGCTGACCGGGAGTAATGCGCGGTGGAAATGGACAACAGACTACAACCGTCGCTCGATAGCGGAAACGGCGATGTACCGGGTAAAACAGCTGTTCGGAGGTTCACTGACGCTGCGTGACTACGATGGTCAGGTTGCGGAGGCTATGGCCCTGGTACGAGCGCTGAACAAAATGACGAAAGCAGGTATGCCTGAAAGCGTGCGTATTGCCTGAAAACACAACCCGCTACGGGGGAGACTTACCCGAAATCTGATTTATTCAACAAAGCCTATTTATCGTCAGCGCAACGTTTCTACTGGCCTGACTGAAAGAACGTTGGCTACACAACCGGGCAAACGAACTATCAGTGCAACGCATGACATACAAAACCTGTCATCAATATGAAATTGCGATAAAATCGGGCCAATAACAGTACTTAAGAATCATACAACAGGATACAAGATGACAAGCCTTCAGCAACGTGCAGAGTTACACCGTCAAATCTGGGCCATTGCCAATGATGTCAGAGGCTCAGTGGATGGATGGGATTTTAAACAGTATGTACTCGGTGCACTTTTCTATCGCTTCATTAGTGAGAATTTTTCCAGCTACATGGAAGCAGGGGATGAGAGCATACATTATGCTGCACTTGATGACAGCATCATTACCGATGACATCAAAGACGATGCCATCAGGACTAAAGGCTATTTCATCTACCCAAGCCAGCTGTTCTGCAACGTTGCCGCTAAAGCGAACACCAACGACAGGCTAAATGCTGATTTAAACAGTATCTTCGTCGCTATAGAAAGCTCTGCCTACGGCTATCCGTCCGAGGCCGACATCAAAGGCCTGTTCGCCGATTTCGATACGACCAGCAATCGACTGGGTAACACAGTTAAAGACAAAAACAGCCGTCTTGCCGCCGTTCTGAAAGGCGTTGAAGGGCTTAACCTGGGGAATTTTAACGAGCACCAGATTGATCTGTTTGGTGATGCCTACGAGTTCCTGATTTCTAACTATGCGGCGAATGCCGGTAAGTCTGGAGGGGAGTTCTTCACACCTCAGCACGTCTCTAAGCTGATTGCTCAGCTTGCGATGCACGGTCAGACTCACGTCAACAAAATCTATGACCCTGCAGCAGGCTCGGGCTCACTGCTGCTGCAGGCGAAAAAACATTTTGATAACCACATCATCGAAGAAGGCTTTTTTGGTCAGGAGATAAATCATACAACCTTTAACCTGGCGCGTATGAACATGTTCCTGCACAACATCAACTACGACAAATTTGATATCAGACTGGGAAATACTCTGACTGAGCCTCACTTTGGCGATGAAAAACCGTTTGACGCGATCGTCTCTAACCCGCCGTACTCAGTTAAGTGGATTGGCAGCGATGACCCTACACTGATTAACGATGAACGTTTTGCTCCTGCTGGCGTACTGGCGCCGAAATCAAAAGCTGACTTTGCGTTTGTGCTTCATGCGCTGAACTATCTGTCTGCCAAAGGCCGGGCGGCGATAGTGTGCTTCCCGGGTATCTTCTACCGTGGCGGCGCAGAGCAGAAAATCCGCCAGTATCTGGTCGATAACAACTATGTTGAGACGGTGATTTCACTCGCACCAAACCTATTCTTCGGCACCACTATTGCCGTCAATATTCTGGTGCTGTCAAAGCACAAAACAGATACCCGCGTGCAGTTTATTGATGCCAGTGGACTGTTTAAAAAAGAAACTAACAACAACATCCTTACCGATGCGCATATCAAACAGATTATGCAGGTCTTTGACACCAAAGCAGATGTTGACCATCTGGCGAAATCTGTCGCGTTTGAGGCCGTTGTTGCTAATGACTATAACCTGTCGGTGAGCAGCTATGTGGAAGCGAAAGATAACCGCGAAATTATCGATATTGCTGAGCTGAATGCTGAGCTGAAAACCACGGTCAGCAAAATCGACCAGTTGCGCAAAGATATTGATGCGATTGTGGCTGAAATTGAAGGCTGCGAGGTGCAGAAATGAGCGAGATGAGTTATCTGGAAAAATTGCTGGATGGGGTTGAGGTTGAGTGGTTGTCACTCTCAAAAGTATTCAACTTAAGGAATGGTTATACACCGTCTAAAACTAAAAAAGAATTTTGGGAGAATGGTGATATACCTTGGTTTAGAATGGATGACATACGTGAAAATGGTAGAATTCTAGGGAATTCACTTCAAAGAATTTCATCCTGCGCCGTAAAAGGGGGGAAACTATTTCCTGAAAATTCAATATTAATATCAACGTCAGCAACAATTGGTGAGCATGCTTTAATCACTGTACCTCATCTAGCCAATCAAAGGTTTACATGTTTGGCTTTAAAAGAGTCTTATGTAGATTGCTTTGATATTAAATTTTTATTTTACTACTGTTTTTCTTTGGCTGAGTGGTGCCGAAAAAACACAACGATGTCCAGTTTTGCGTCTGTTGATATGGATGGATTCAAAAAATTTTTAATCCCTCTTCCCTGCCCGGATAATCCGGAAAAATCCCTCGCCATCCAGTCTGAAATCGTTCAGATTCTGGACAAATTTACTGCACTTACCGCTGAGCTTACCGCTGAGCTTACCGCTGAGCTTACCATGCGTAAAAAACAGTACAACTACTATCGCGACCAGTTGCTGAGTTTTGAGGAAGGGGCCGCACCTTTCTATCCTCTGGGACAAAAAGAGGTTGGTGAATTTATTCGAGGAGGTAGCTTTCAGAAAAAAGACTTCACTAAATCAGGCATTGGTTGTATCCATTATGGACAAATTTTTACTCATTATGGAACATATGCAAATAAAACAAAAACATTTGTATCTGAATCTCTTGCACAAAAGTGCCGCAAAGCTAAAACTGGTAACTTAGTGATTGCCACCACCAGTGAAAATGATGATGACGTGTGCAAAGCCGTTGCATGGTTAGGAACAGAGGATATTGCAGTAAGCAGTGATGCTTGTATTTACAGACATAACCTGAACCCGAAGTATGTTTCATATTTCTTTCAAACAGAAAGTTTTCAATCTCAAAAAAGACAATACATTACTGGCACTAAAGTAAGGCGAGTCAATGCTGACAATTTAGCTAAAATATTAATTCCAGTACCATCGCAAGAAGAACAAACTCGTATTGTCGATATATTGGATAAATTCGATCTCCTAACCAGTTCCATTAGTCAGGGCCTTCCCCGCGAAATCGAGCTACGCCAGAAACAGTACGAATACTATCGTGACTTGCTGTTCAGCTTCCCGAAACCAGAAGCCGCCAGCAACTGACAGGCCATTGATACCAGTAGGGTATGTTTTCACCCGCCCGGTATCAGGCTTTAGGAATACCGGGAGATGCTTCTGATACCCTTCCGGACTTTGCCAGATGACGCACAGGATGCACCATGACACAACAGACACACACCATTGCTGAATCCAATAACTTTATCGTCCTTGATAAATACACCAAAGTTCTGGATACCGGTGACAGCTACCAGAGCGAATCGGACCTTGAGCGCGAGCTGATTCAGGACCTTCTTAATCAGGGGTATGAGTTTATCTCCGTTAAGTCACCGACTGCGATGCTGGCGAATGTGCGGGACCAGCTTCAGCGTCTTAATGGTGTGGTGTTTAACGAAAGTGAATGGCGGCGTTTCGCAGAGCAGTATCTCGACAGCCCCAGTGACAGCAGTCTGGACAAAACTCGTAAAATCCATATCGACTATATCTGTGATTTTACGTTTGATGATGGTCGTCTGGAAAACATCTATCTGATAGATAAAAAGAACCTGCTGCGCAATAAGGTGCAGGTCATTCAGCAGTTTGAACAGACCGGCTCACACGCTAACCGTTATGATGTTACGATTCTGGTCAACGGCCTGCCACTGGTGCAAATCGAACTCAAAAAGCGCGGAGTGGCGATTCGTGAAGCCTTTAACCAGATACACCGTTACAGCAAGGAAAGCTTTAACAGCGATAACTCCCTGTTTAAATACCTGCAACTCTTCGTGATTTCCAACGGGACTGATACCCGGTACTTTGCCAGTACCACTAAACGGGATAAAAATAGCTTTGATTTCACCATGAACTGGGCGAAATCGGATAACACTTTGATTAAGGACCTGAAGGACTTTACCGCCACTTTCTTCCAGAAGCATACCCTGCTGAATGTTCTGTTTAATTACAGCGTGTTTGACAGCAGCCAGACTCTGCTCGTCATGCGCCCCTATCAGATTGCCGCCACCGAGCGTATTCTCTGGAAAATTAACAGCTCATTTAAAGCGAAGAACTGGTCAAAACCCGAAAGCGGCGGGTTTATCTGGCATACCACAGGTAGCGGTAAAACGTTGACCAGTTTTAAGGCCGCACGTCTGGCTACGGAACTGGACTTTATTGATAAAGTCTTCTTCGTGGTCGACAGGAAAGACCTCGATTACCAGACCATGAAGGAGTATCAGCGCTTCTCTCCGGACAGTGTCAATGGTTCGGATAATACAGCAGGCCTCAGAAGAAACCTGGATAAGGACGATAACAAAATTATCGTCACAACCATTCAGAAACTCAATAACCTGATGAAAGCCGAAGCTGACCTGCCCGTCTATCAGCAGCAGGTGGTGTTTATCTTTGATGAGTGTCACCGCAGCCAGTTTGGTGAGGCCCAGAAAAACCTCAAAAAGAAATTCAGACGCTTTTATCAGTTTGGTTTTACCGGTACGCCAATTTTCCCGCAAAACGCATTAGGGTCGGAAACGACCGCCAGCGTTTTTGGCCGTGAGTTACATTCTTACGTCATTACTGATGCGATTCGTGATGAAAAAGTGCTGAAGTTTAAGGTGGACTATAACGATGTCCGCCCACAGTTTAAGTCTCTTGAAACGGAAACTGATGAGAAAAAACTCAGCGCTGCTGAAAACCAACAGGCATTTTTACACCCACTGCGTATCCAGGAAATAACGCAATACATTCTCAATAACTTCCGTCAGAAAACGCACCGAACCTTCCCGGGAGCCAAGGGCTTTAACGCCATGTTAGCAGTTAGCAGTGTGGAAGCGGCAAAAGCTTATTACTCGACGTTTAAAGTACTACAGGAAGAAGCAGCAAAAAAATCAGGCAGCTATAAACGCCTTCGGGTTGCAACCATCTTCTCCTTTGCTGCAAATGAAGAGCAAAGCGCCATTGGTGATATTACTGACGAAAGTTTTGATACCAGCGCGATGAACAGCAGCGCAAAGGAATTCCTGGATTCAGCTATTGATGACTATAACAACCACTTTAAAACCAATTTCAGTACCGACAGTAACGGCTTTCAGAACTACTACCGCGATTTAGCTCAACGAGTGAAAAATCAGGATATTGACCTTCTCATCGTGGTGGGAATGTTCTTAACCGGCTTTGATGCCCCGACGCTTAACACTCTGTTCGTTGACAAAAACCTGCGTTATCACGGCCTGATGCAGGCATTTTCCCGCACCAACCGTATCTATGATGCAACCAAAACCTTCGGCAATATCGTGACTTTCAGGGACCTGGAGCGTCCCACCATTGATGCCATTACACTTTTTGGCGACAAAAACACCAAGAATGTGGTACTGGAAAAAAGCTACGAAGAGTACATGCAGGGCTTTAGCGATGCGGCAACCGGCGAAGCTAAACGAGGTTTTATGTCTATTGTTTCGGAGCTGGAGCAGCGTTTCCCTGACCCTGCCAGTATCGACAGTGAAAAAGAGAAAAAAGCCTTCGTGAAGCTGTTTGGTGAGTATCTGAGAGCCGAAAATATTCTGCAAAACTATGATGAATTTGCCACGCTGAAAGCCCTGCAGAAGGTTGATATTAGTGACCCGGAAGCGGTAGAAACCTTTAAAGCAGAGCACTACGTGGATGATGAAAAATTTGCTGAATTACAAACCATTCGCCTCCCTGCCGAACGTAAAGTTCAGGACTACCGCTCAGCTTACAATGATATCCGGGACTGGCAGCGACGTGAAAAAGCAGCAAACGACAGGGATACATCAACCACGGACTGGGATGACGTGGTGTTTGAAATTGACCTGCTCAAGTCGCAAGAGATTAACCTGGACTACATTCTGGGCCTGATTTTTGACCACAACCGTCAGAAAAAGGGTAAAGAAGCCCTGACTGAAGAGGTCCGACGCTTAATCCGCTCAAGTCTGGGCAACCGTGCCAAAGAAGGTCTGATTGTTGACTTTATTCAGCAAACTAACCTTGATGATATGCCGGATAAAGCCAGTATCATTGATGCATTCTTTACCTATGCTCAGCGTGAACAGCAGCGGGAAGCGGAAGCGTTGATTAAGGAAGAAAACCTCAATGAAGAGGCGGCAAGGCGCTATATCCGTACATCACTCAAACGGGAATATGCTACCGAAAATGGAACGGAGTTAAATGAGACGCTACCAAAACTCAGTCCACTGAATCCTCAGTACAAAACGAAAAAGCAGACCGTATTCCAAAAAATTGGGGCGTTTATCGAAAAATTTAAAGGGGTTGGAGGAAGGATTTAAATTACATTAGGTTATTAAGCAATTTTTCTTAAAAGAGCTTAGGGATATGATCTTATATCCCTACCAAATAATTTCCACTTCCAATGTACGTAGTGCAAATCTTAAACACTTATTCCAGTGACGTTCGTCGCCATAAGTGAAGTCGTGAACCTGGTGCATGAACGCGATCCCTTTCTCGCACTCGGCCACGATTGCATGGATGACGTTCATCTCTTTGCTGTGGTCGATACCGGTGTTCGAAGCAAAAGACTCAAGGACAGAAAGCGCAGCACTCATAATCCCACCATATAAACAATTTGTTTTATTATTGGTTTTATTATCTCAGATAAGAAAAGGCGTTAAAGATCTATCCAGAGGGCTACGGAGGAGGGGAAGGGGGCTTTCGCCCCCTTGCTATTTCAGGTTCAGTGGCTGACTTGCTGCATCTTGTGCGGCTGGTCATTTAGATCGTGGCGGTGGGCAAGTTCTCGCATCATGTCTTCGATACGGCTCTTCGCTTCATCCATATTATCCGCCATCACACCAAGCAGCTGGCGAATAGCAGCGGGATGTTCATCGCCGGTTAGCTCTGGCATTTTGAAACCGTTATGGGTTGCCATTAGTTTAAAGGCGGTAATTAACATGCCTAAAGAAGACTTAAGGCTGGCGATCTCCCGCTCTTTGCTTTCAATGCCCATATTGTCTCCGGAGAGCTCTGGCGCCGGCGCGCATTTTGGTTCGCTCATCATGTCCAGAGTTGCCTGCAGTTTATTGGCACGTTCATGCTCTTCCACATACGCCCCGCCAAAGTGACGAGCAAGCATCAGGATTTTCATTGGTTCGTCAAATAAGTCCATGACCTGGACGATGGCCATGATGCGTTCCAGCGGATGAGCGTCACCATGACCAGTTATAGAATCAAGCATCCCTACGAGTTTTTTAGCCCCGACTTCATTAATGATCTTCTTTACTTCAGCGTTAGCGGCGGTGCATTTATCACACATGTGTTTTTCCTTAATTGTTAAAATAATTTGTTTTCTTGGTTGCTTTATTCTGACAATTCAGAAGAGGGGGGCAAACGCGTCATAACGGTTAAACCAGAAGAATCGAGGGCCAGGTGGCCCTCGGCGATCACTTCGATTTTTTAAGTAGAGGTTGGGCAAAGTAGATAGCCAATCCAACCAACACGCCATCTGCCGCGATAGACATCAGTTTGCCAGTGAAGTCCACCAGCACGACCAGCACGAGAAGAATGGCGACGACGGCCAGCCTTAATTTCTCTGCCATTAGATGTACGCATCCAGAGATAACTGCAGCGCCTGAGCAATTTTCTTCAGCACAACCTCTTCTTCTTCGCCGATGCCATCCTGATCGGCAATATCCAGGCAGAGACACAACACATCAACGGCTTCTGGAGTGCCGGCGACATCAGCCAGCTCCCGAAGAGCCTGTGCGTTGGCGGAACGAGGAGAAGCTTCATAGCGAGCACGAATATTGCTGCTCATCTGGGCGATCTCACCCGCGAACGGTGAGAAAGCTGGCAATGCGGAGATGGTCTTCTCCAGAATAGCGATTTCTTTTGCATCACAGTTGCCGTCTGCATAAGCGATCATGTATGCGCCCCAGACAGTAGCTTCGACCGCATCGCGGTTCTCCATTTTTTTAACTTCAATAACCGCTTTACGAGTTTTCTTTTTGAAGAAACCTAACATGTGTTTTTCCCTATATGTTATGTGCTTAAACAAATTGTTTTCGTATACAAATAAACATTAAGGCAGCAAAGAGAGCCTCCAAGGCTTCAACCCCTACGCCCATTAACAGAACCCGAGAACAGAGCCGATCGGTGGGACAAAAATCCCCACAACACGAGCGATCGTCATACCTGAGTGAAGAAATAAATCACCGTGTAGTGCCAGCTTAACGATGTTTGAGATCCAGCCACCCACCGCCAAAAGCAGAATGGCTATCCAAATGAATGACCAGTTTTTGAGTAAGAAGATCACGCCATCACCTCAGTCGCAGCAGGAGGAAGATCCGGAGTCGCAGGACGAACTTGAGGAATCGAATCCAACCGCATCCCATCCAGAGTGGCAGACCGGGGCATGGTGGTGATGCTGGTTGTGCTTTCCGTGACTGGTGCCGGCGTCTGCTGCGAAACCGTTTTGCATGAGTCCGGCATCAGCAACGCCTGAGTCGACGGTATTGCTACGGCTGCCAGACAAATCGTGATCAGCCCGTAGGCCATTGGAAGTAGTCTTTTTCGTTGAAATTGATCCATCTGAGCTCTCCATGCGCGTTTGATTGGCTCGCACGCCCCAGGTGTCTCGCAGGATTTTTGCGGTTCGGGCCTTCATCACTTCCCCCATTGCCACACGAGCCCCCAGGTTAGAGATGGCCACCGCATGGTCATCCAGACGATGCTCCATTTGACCTACTTTCTCTTCCAGTTCGGACAGGCGTGCAGACACACGGCCGGAGAATAACTCCGCCAGGATGAGTCGTAGCGAACGGGGGTGTTTCTTAAGAGAAGAGGAAGGCGTTTGATGTGCCATTTGAAATCCTTTCAATGTCAGAAAGAGTTGCGGCTGGAATGTCCAGCCGCCGTTTTTTTGCGTTCCATCCTTGGAACCGTGCCTAACCAGCACGTTGTCATCCTGACGATGGGTAAGATACATGATACAAAATTATAGGTAAATACTTACTTATCATTTTGTACCAAAAAACCAGCATCTTTTTTGTGTGGAGTATCCGCTGCAGCATATGCTGCGATCTTGGCCAGCCTGTCGCATATTTCGTTTTCTCGATGCCCGGCGTGGCCCTTTACCCAGTTCCACCTGACATTGTGGCGACTGGCGGCTAAATCGAGTCGTTTCCAGAGGTCGACATTCTTAACAGGCTTCTTGTCAGCAGTGATCCAACCATTTTGTTTCCACCCCTTCATCCAGAGGGTCATACCATTTTTGAGATACTGGCTATCTGAGTGCAGGATCACATTGCAGGAGAATTTAAGGCGTTCCAAAGCTATCAGGGCGCCCATCATCTCCATGCGATTGTTTGTGGTGCTGTGGAAGCCCTCAGAAAGCTCGCGCTCTTCGCCTCGATACTGGAGAACGATGCCGTAACCGCCAGGCCCGCCCGGATTTTTGAGGCAAGAGCCATCACTGAATACTTTTACGGTTTTGAGCTGGGGATTGAACTCGACTACGGGGGTTTTGAAGTTGGTACGGGATTGCTGGTGGGTTTGGTATCTGGCTTTGGACTTCGTGCGGCAGCCAGTATGTTGCCGGGCTGGGGTCTTGGTCGTCATTTTGGCTCCAGAATCGCGCGCCGCGACGATTTTTTTTTTCCCTCGCGCGTGCGCGCACACGTGCGTGTAAATATTAAAAATTTTAGAAAAGAAAAACTTACTTCCCAGAACAGGTTTTATTAAAACCTGAACTGAGCGAACGAAGTGAGCGAAGTTCACCTCGAACGAAGTGAGAGGTTGTCTTTTCAGGTAATACTCTCCCAGGGAGGTGAGTAAAAAATCCTCACCAACCTGGTCGTTTCATAACCTGAAAAGTTATGACCTAAGTCTACTGCCAGCTTAGGCTTGGGAAGTTATGGATGACAGCACCCCAGAACCGAGATCTTCCCACACTTTATGAAGGGGAGTACTGGATTCAACCTCTCGAAACACTCCAGACTCGACAATCATAAAGTGACCCTTCTCTCTGCTCACTTTGGTTCCCCCTTCCCCAACCCCTAAACGGTGCCGGTTCTACGCTGGTAGTGAGCTTTTTTAAACCTGACGCCAGTGACGCTACCCCCCACCCATCAGATCGAGATTTCGATTCAGGTCGAAATCGACATCATTCTACAACCACTATGATACATTGTAAACGGTAACTACTTACTTACTTTTTTGACTGATCATTTTGTCTACCATGAAGCTGAACTTGCAGAGCAAAAACCTCGTTGATTAGCTCGCCAAGGAGCTGCTCAATCAGGTCTTTGTGTTCGCCAGTGTGCAAACATTTCAGTGACCACTCGTAAAGACTGAATGCCTTTTCACGATCCTTCATGAGTTCGCGAGCGTTAGCCAAAAAATCGCTCTCAACGAGCGCTACGACGTTCGTCGGGTATACCATGATAGTTTTCCTTACTGTGGTTCATAAAATCGATTCTAGAGCGTCTGAAGAGGGGTTCCAGTGGGTTCTGGAGGTGTAAAACGGTCTGGGAGTTGTTTGGAAATCACGTCTTAAAAAGCCTGCGTCTGTATATATTAATAATTAGTACTTAGTTATTTATATATACGGAAGCAGGTTCTCAAACTAACTCCCAGACTGGTGTTTACGCTGCCTTTTTACGTGGTCTCTTCTTCCTGACAACATTGGCAGGATCATAACCACCCAGCTTTTTCATCACCGCCAGCGGTATCTTGCTGATGGTGTGCCCAGCTTCCTGACAGTAGCCACGGAAGATAAGCAACATGCTGCCACCAGGGTTGATGTTTACCTCCACCAGCCCAAGTTCAACATCCGGCTCAACGAACGCCACGCGGCCGCCAGACAAGATGACGGTTTCGTTGGCGCATTCAGCCGCACGCTCGTACCACTGCGTATCGAGGGATTGTGGTATCAACATGACCGTCGTCACTCCACGCGCCTGCTCGCGGATGGCTGCGTCTATCCAGGGGGTGATTTTGGAGTAGGGCGGGTTAAGGAACGCCACAGTGCCAGGATCACCCCAGCTGGACTTAAGAGCATCTCGTTCCACACCGATATAGCTCGGAAGAAGCGCGTTTTCTTTGTTACAGGCGACATCAACATCAAACGTAATGCCGAGATATCGCTGAATGGCGACAAACAACCATTTCGGTGTGCGCCAAAGATCTCGAAGAGAGGCATCTCGCTCTCGCTTTTTGATTTTTTCGGCTGCTATCATTTTACAATCCAATAGGTAAGTATTTACCTATTTTTTCATGTCATCTTACGAATGGCAAATAAAGAAAAAACACGCCAGATTGCTTAACGGGAGACGCTCTGGCGTGTTTTTTACTGTTGGGGCATACGAATAACTGTCCAACGCTCTAAAACTATCAGGGGGCTTCAGAGCGCGAAACGGATCGTCAGCCAATGGAATACTCCGCGATAAATTTCCTTACGATCGGGGACTCTTCATTAAGAAGCAATCTTCCACCATCCCTCGTAGCGATTCCCGTGACAGGGAAAACAGCCATCATCTGGCCAGCCTGAGTCGACGCGGTGCTGAGTGGATATGGCTTTTCCGGATAGCTCATTAACGCCAGCTTAATGCTATTGCTGCTTGCCTCTTTTGTGTCAATAAGATGCCGCAATGCAATCACCGTGTAGATGCTGATATCCGGTCCGCCATTGAACCAATTTAGCAGGTTAGAGATCTTGTCTTTTGCCTTAACCGGCGCCGAATTCAGAGCTTCGATGAAGACCTCACGTTTCAGACCAGCCGCAGCATAAAAATCATCGCCCTTATCGTTCAGGCTGAATCGAGGCTTGGGTGCTGCGCGCTCTTTTTTCGCCGCCTTCGACTCTTTTGGCTGAGCCGCAACTGACGATTCTTTGGCGTGTTTCTCCTTTTTTTCATCAGTCTGAGGTTTATCACCCTGTGTCGAGTCGATCTCAGGAAGAGTGGAGATCGACTCGACTTGAGGTATCTCAACATCAACCACCTTCAGCGACTCATGTTCGTTTTCCAACTCTTCAAACACACAGGTGAGATCGCCGCCGTCTTTCGCTTCCATTACAGTTTCAGCAACAGCCGGCACCTGCACGATCGTCTCATCGTTAAGATCTGCCAGCAGGTCGTCTATTTCGTCTCCTACAACGGCCTCCGAAGCCAGTTTTTCAGGCTCATCGAGCAGTTGCAGCATGGCGGTCAGCTCATCCAGATCATCTTTTTTGACTGTATTGTTGAGGTTGCTCATGTCTCTCTCCTTTACGTTGTGTGAGGGTTTATACGTTTTTGGGTTGAGAGCATTTTGTCAAAACCTATTAGGTGGAAAAGAAGTAAATACAGGCAGTTGGGATAATGAGAGGGGCGAAAGCGCCGTCAGGCGCTTTCGAATGGGAGCTTATAGAAGCCGTATTTTTCCCGTGCTTTGAAAAAGCAGTGCATCATCAGATCGGTATCATAGAGCGCGCTGTGCGCCTTACTCTTGTCATAGACAAAACCCAATGAGAAGGCGAGTTCCTCCAGTCGCGGCCGTTTGCCGTCTTCTGTGGCCCACAGGGAAAATACAGTGTCAATCAATGGGACGTCTGGAAGCGAAAAACCGTAACTTTTCAGCTCATGCCTAATAAACGGAATGTCGAATGCTTCGCCATTGTGGGCTATCCAAATATCGGAAGAAGAGAGGAATGAAGCGACAGATGAAGCGTGATCGGCTAGTAACGGCTCAGCGGCTAAATCTTCAAGACAGATACCGTGTACAGCTTGCGCTTTAGGATCGATACTGCGACGCGGGTTAAAACGCATCGCCAGGCTATCGATGTGCTTCTGGGTCTCCAGCTCATAGCGGGTAATGGCTATTTCAATAATCTTGTGGTTAGCCCTAAAGTCCAACCCTGTAGATTCAATATCAAGCCCAGCAACAATAGTTGTCATAACTACTCCTTACAGCTTTTTGGCACCTTTAAGCAGTGCGCTACGCACGAATTGAGCTGCTTTTTTGATGGTCTCCTCCTGCGATTCGCACTCTACCGGCGCACGCCACTCACCAGTGGTGACGTTGAGAATGCGAATTTCATTGGTATCCAGACAAATCGACACATACAGAACAGTGCCGGCAGCCATTTTGATATGCATGGGGAAGATAGGTCGCTTGCCGCGTTCGCTGAACTGGGACATTGCCACATTCAGAACCTCTCCCACATCATCGCCTACCAATCCCTGAACGGACTCAAAAACAGCTCTGATAGCCAGCCTGGCCTCTCGTTCTGTCATCAGCGATCGGGACTGCTCGTCTGCGATGCGTGTCAGCGCCTCTATCGTTTTACGATCCAACTCATCAGCCAGAGATATTTCGCCTAACATTCTGTTTTCCTAGAACTATTTTTCGTGACGTTATTCTGGCATTCCTTCACAGGGGAACAAGAATCAGTGGAAGGTGACGCGATTTGAGATACGGCTCTCTATACGTTCCACATGACGGTCGATTACTCGCATGATCGAGCGTGCTCTTGCGTCAACAGAAATGCAGGTTTCCGACAGGACGAAAACCTGCAGATCTCCGGATTTGGCCAGAGAGTTAATTTTTGTCAGCTCGCCACACATCAACGAGTCGATACGAGCGACATAAAGACGATCAAGCGAACCTCTCTGGGCTCGTTCATAATCTTGTGCTCTCAAATTCACGCCCGGGCGCAGCCCCGCAATGGCATTAAAATTGGACAACGCGGTCTTGTGGCAAAAGCGCTCAATTTCCAGCGCCAGATCAATACATCGTTTGTCATTGGTCTGGCCTACCAAATCGAGCGTATAAGCCATCACATCAGCAGGCGTACGGTCTATTACAAAGCCTTCCGCTCCGCGTGTTACCAGCTCAATATGGCGGGCAACTTCCATCTGCACCTGCAGACGCTCAAAGAGCGGCATTGGATCGCCTACGTTGACTCCAAGCCTTGTCATCAGTGCGCCGACGCCAGCATCCACATACGGAATGCCGTAATGCTCGTCGATAAACTTTGCCAGGGTTGTTTTTCCACTGCCCTGAGCGCCAGTGATCCCAATTCGGTAATCCATTACCACCTTCTGTAAACAATCTGTTGGAAGCCGGGCTCACCCTCCGTTCCCCGTTGTGTATGAGCCGTTAACACAGGAAAGAAGCCGAGATTACGCATCATTTGCCGCGGAAAATGAGCATCACTGTCAGGAACGTCTACGCCCATATGCGATAGCCAGAGTTCCTCGACGTGAGGCAGAAACAGAGAATAGATCTGCGCACCGCCGATAACCCAAACGGGACCATCAAGCTGCATTACATCGTCCATAGTGGCAGGGTAAAAACCATTGGGCATGAACCCAGATGAGCGCGTCAGAACGACGTTGTGGCGCTCCGGAAGCGGGCGCTTAAGACTTTCCATTGTCTTTCTGCCCATGACGACTGTGGCGTTTGTGGTGAGCTCCCTGAACAGTTTTAACTCTGAGGGGCAGCGCCAGGGGAGTTCGTTTCCTCTACCGATCTCATAATTGCGACCGACAGCTGCAATCATCTTCATTGAGACACCTCATACAATACCGGGCGCTGGTGGAAACCAGACAGAGCGGCTCGTAGACGTGACGAACTCACCAGTGCCGCGATCATCAGATCATCTTTATGCGCGGCAAGCGTGCGCTTTATATGGGTTTCGTAATTGACTCCACGTGGTGCCAGGTGCAGCCAGTCATAATCAATGCCGAAATCTCTCAGCCATTTTTTGGTTGCGCTTTCGAGCGCTTCCGGACGGTGGCTGATAAGCACCACTTCAGCACCGGAGCGAGCAAAGCCACGCAACATGCGGCTGGTGGGGAATATGAGCTCATCACCTGCAACGAGAGTGTCTGCGTTTTCATCAGCAGCGGCTTTACGATGGCCGGCTCTCGCCAGCACATCTTCAATTTCACATAACACATACATGCCTCTGGCCATATCACACCGCCACTGGAGCCTTAATCCATGGAAGTGGTTCGTAGCCGAAGATCTGCACGCCGTCCCATTTGAAGTCATCCAGCTCTTCCCATTCGTGCGGGAAGACGACGATGGGGTCGGACGACTCCGGATGTTCGCGAGCCAGTAGCTCTTCAACCTGCTCCAAGTGGTTGTTGTAAATGTGAACATCAAAGCCGAAATGGACGAAGGTGCCAGCCATGTGACCCGTAATCTTCGCAATGAACTGCGTGAGGATGCCGTAACCGGCAATATTGAATGGCATACCAAGGAAAGTATCGACACTCCGCTGCACCAGGCAGGAGTTCAGGATACGTTTAGGGATACCAAGCTCATCCAGCATTGGCTCAGAGATACTGCCTCGCTGCTCTATCAGGCAAAGCATCTGTGTATAGATCGATTCATAGCCATGCCGGTTATGCTGGATGCCAATGTCGGTGGCCATAGACAAACGGGTCTGGAAATCGAGCTCACGACTCCATACGGACAACACAAAGTGGCAAGGTGGAAGCTTCATGTCCTCCAGCTCACCAACATTCCAGGCATTAAGCAGTATGCGGCGATCGGTCGGGTCGTTGCGCAACTGATCAACCATACGTTGTAACTGATCGATTTCACGGGTGATAACGACGCGGTCTTCATTCAGCCCAATGTAACCTTCAACGCGATAACCACGTTCTAGGAAGATGTCCTCCTTAAGGCGATACTCGCTGTAAGGGACAATCCTGGTGTCCTCCCATCGGCGCCACTGCTTGCCATATACAGGCCCTAAATCGCCATTATCATCGGCCCAAGCATCCCAGATCTTCACACCATGCTCTTTAAGGAACCCAATGTTGCCTGAACCTTGTAAATACCATTCAAGCTCAACCAGTAGCGGTTTCAGGTTTACCTGTTTTGAAGAAATGAGCGGAACAGCCCCGCCGGTAAGCATGTAGTAGGAAGGCACATAAGAAACGCCAAGCGTACCGGTGCCGGTGCGATCTTCGGAAGGAACGCCGGTATCAACAACGGTCTGAATGACACGGCCATAAGAGCTCGAAGCCAGCTGACCGTTACTGAATTCTCGATTAAGTAAAAAAGACAAGATGACCTCAAATAATAAGTAAGTACATACCTATCATTTTAAACACAGAGAAGACATCCAGGCTAGAAATTAAGTAAAAAAATGGTGGCCACGGGGCCACCAACGCTCAACTTTATCGAAAATAAAGATTGATAAGGATAGAAATAGACAATAGATCACACATCCATTTCAATATATATTGATAAGTTAGTACTTACAAGGTGTTTTTAACCACTTCATACAGCGAAGATGCCTGTGCTTGCTCAAGGAAACGAGACAGATCGACATCGCTATATGTCGGCGATTTAAGGATTTTTCCATCAGACAGGCGATAGCCGATCATCATGTCAGTGCCGTCAGCATGGCGGAATCCGAGATCATTCTTATCATATTTACAGTTCTCAACGGCAAGACGACGCGCTTCAGCATCCGCCGGCCACAGCTTTGTCATATTAGAACGGTGGATCTCCGCCACCAGCTCCACGACGTCGACGCCAAGGAATTCAGCCAGGCGATACACCATCATGCACGCCACATAGATTTTGTTCATCACGCGGCGCAGATCCTGAATCAGCTCAGCATCACCTACCTTGTTATGTTCAAGTTTATCGGCCAGCGCGGCCAACATAAGCGCAGCTTCTTCTGCTTCATTGAAGGGGATGGCCATATCGTCGAAGACGGTATTTCCAGGCACCATAATGGTATGAATAAAGCGATCGACGCTTTGCTCCTGAGTGTAATAGCTCATGCCAGTTGATAGCCCACCTTTGATGGCTACCATCGTCCCGACACCCACATACAGGAAGTCAGCCATTGCATCCAGCAATCCCTGCATATCCCCTTTTTTCGCTGCAGGCAGCCCTTCTTCTACCGCCTCTTCATGGATCAGCTTAGCGCGCAGGCGCAGCAGCTCCGGAGTGGGCATTACACGACGCGGGTGCTGAAACAGCTCGTGGAACTGGTCAACCATCTTGTAAATACTCTCTGTCGCTTCTCCAAAACCGGGGTTCAGCTCATATGGCTCTGGTTTGAAGCCCACCAGTTTATCGGTGGCCAGCTTGAGATGGTCGGTCAGTTTCGTTAATTTCATGCTTTATCTTTCCTTAGTGCTTTTTTTCGCGTTCATTGTGGCCCAGAGCGACCAGGCCACAAAATCTTTATCCAGGCTTACAAATCGGCAAACTGGCTTAGGCCAGCGCGATCAACAGCGGAGTCAATCTGGCCAACGAGATAAGTGCTTTGCTCAGCTTCCTGCGGTGCAATCTGCAAGGTGTCGGACAACAGCCATTTGTTCATCCACACCAGCGGGTCATCTTTTATCTCCGGGTACAGTGGTTTCAGGCCAAGACGGCGCATCGCAAGATTGGTTCGGTATTTAACATAGCTTTTCAGGATATCGGCGTTTAAACCAATCATTGAGCCGTCTTTAAACAGATAATCTGCCCAGCGCATTTCCTGTTCGGCAACGTCCATCATGGTCTGATAGATGAATGGTTCCTCATCCGCAGCGATCTGGGCCCATAGCAAGCCTTCGCGGCCTGTACGCATAAACCGGAGCATTCGTTCTGTGCCTTCGCAATGAAGCGCCTCATCGCGCGCAATGAAACGCATGATTTTGGTGTTGCCCTCAAGTAATTTCCTTTCTCCAAAAGCAAACGTACAGGCGAAGCTAACGTAAAAACGAATGGCCTCCAGCGCGTTGATGGATACCAAAGTACGGAACAGCTGGCGCTGGAGAGGGTAGGGCTTTCCGTCAAATTCGGAGACGTAGAGCCGTTCGAATTCATCTTCTCCCAGGTGCTGGCGCGCGCAGGTCATCTCATAGAGCTTGTCGTACTCTGTAGAGATACTGATAGCCCGGCTGATAATTTCCTCGTCGGTCACAATGCCATCGAAGACAATGCTCGGATCATCCACCATACCGCGAATAATGTGGGTGTAGCTGCGGCTGTGAATGGTTTCAGAGAACGACCATGTTTCCACCCACGTTTCGAGCTCTGGAATTGAAATAAGCGGCAGCAGCGTTGCGTTTGGGCTGCGTCCCTGAACGGAATCCAGCAGAGTCTGGTAACGGAGGTTGCTCAGGAAAATGTGTCGCTCATGCTCTTGCAGCTTAGTATTGAAATCGATGCGATCGGTGGTTATGTCGACTTCTTCCGGGCGCCAGAAGAAGGAGAGTTGTTTTTCAATCAGCTTTTCGAAATCGCGGTACTTCTGCTGATCGTAGCGCGCAACGTTGACAGACTGCCCGAGGAACATAGGCTCTTTGGTTGCGTCGTTAGCGCCCAAACGGAAAGTGGAGTAACTCATGTGTTTCCCTTTGAATGTTATCGGTATTATTAAACAATTTGATTAGATGCACTTCTAAACAAGTTATTATCTTATTGGTTAAAATGAGGCATTCAATGAAGTGAAAGGTGGGGATATCTCCCCACGCTTATTAGATTTTGCATGCGCCATCGCACTCATCTTCTGGCTCAACCAACGCAACAGAGGCCAGCTCATCGTCTTCGCGTTTACCGGCACCATCTCGTGTGTTGTGGTAATAAAGCGTCTTCACGCCTTGCTGATAAGCGAAGAGCAGATCTTCAAGCAACTTCATCATTGGAACCTTGTCGCCCGGGAAGCGAGTAGGGTCATAGTTGGTGTTGGCTGAAATAGCCTGGTCAAAGAACTTCTGAATGATCGCAACTTTGGTCAGATAGCCGCGGTTATCCGGCATATCCCAAAGGTACTCGTACTGATCTTTCAGTGCCGCAAAGTCCGGAACCACCATTTTCACAATGCCGTCTTTGGATGATTTCACGGAAACAGGGCCACGCGGCGGTTCGATACCATTTGTGGAGTTGGTGATTTGGCTGGACGTTTCGCACGGCATCTGAGCTGTCAGGGTAGAGTTACGCAGACCATATTCGCGTATGCGGTCGCGCAGCTCTTCCCAAGGCATTTTCAGCTCAAAGGACGTATCAGGGTTAGCGTCAAGCGACTTGCGGTAATGGTCAATCGGCAGCTGTCCCTGGGCATATTTAGTTTGGGAAAACCAATCACAGGCACCTTTGGCTTCCGCCAGCCGGCAACTTGCATCAAGCAGGTAATACTGGATCGCTTCAAACGTTTCATGCACCAGCTGGTTGCCGGCCGGATCAGAGTAGTTAAATCCGTTCTTCGCCAGATAGTACGCAAGATTCGTAACGCCGACGCCCAAACTACGACGTGCTTTTGCCGGAATTTCCGCTGCGGCCATCGGGTAATCCTGATAGTCGAGTAGGGAATCGAGCGCAGCCACCGCATAGAATGCAACCTCTTTCAGCGTGTCCAGTGAGCGTAATGCCCCCAGATTAAACGCAGACAGTGTGCAAAGGGCGATCTCACCATCGGGGTCATCGGTAAACGCCAGCGGTTTAGTTGGCAGCGTAATCTCCATGCATAAGTTTGACTGGTGAACTGGAGCGACTTTCGGATCGAAGGCGCCGTGTTCGTTCATGTGGTCAACGTTCGCAATATACACGCGGCCGGTAGAGGCTCGTTCCTGCATCAGGGTTGAGAACAGATCAACAGCGGGAACGGATTTCTTGCGGATGCTCTCATCAGCTTCATATTGCAGGTACAGCGCTTCGAATTTGTCCTGATCGACAAAGAAAGCATCATAGAGCCCCGGCACATCATGCGGGCTGAACAGCGTAATATTCTCGTTGCGTACCAGGCGGCGATACATCAGGCGGTTGATCATTACGCCATAGTCCAGATGACGAACACGGTTCTCCTCGATGCCGCGGTTATTCTTCAACACCAGCAGACTTTCAACTTCCAGATGCCAAATAGGGTAGAAAGCCGTCGCGGCGCCCCCGCGAACGCCACCCTGCGAGCATGATTTCACAGCGGTCTGGAAGTGTTTCAGAAAGGGGATTACGCCAGTGTGGGTGGCTTCTCCATTGCGGATCTCACTCCCCAATGCACGCAGTCGGCCAAAACCAATCCCAATGCCAGCACGACGCGACACGTAATCGATAATGGCAGATGACGCAGCGCTGATCCCTTTCAAACTGTCTTCGGACTCAATCAGAACGCAGCTGGAGAACTGGCGCGTCGGGGTACGGACGCCGGCCATGATTGGGGTGGGCAGAGACAATTTGAATGTACTGGTGACATCATAGAACCCCTTCACCATTTCCAGACGTGTTTTGCCGGCACAACCATCTTCCCAATTCTGGAAAAGACACATACCCACCAGCATATACAGCTGCTGCGGGGCTTCGTAGATTTCGCCGGTGACTCGGTTCTGGACGAGGTACTTACTCGCCAGCTGAACAGTCGCGGCATAGCCAAAGAGTTCGTCACGCATGGGTTTGATATACACGCCAAGTTCAGCGATCTCTTCGCGGGAGTAAAACTTAAGCAAATCCTCATCGTAAACGCCGCGGCTGACGTTGCTGACGATATGGTGATAGAAACTTGGGTAAGCGTATTCGCCGAAGGCATCTTTGCGAATTTTGAACATGTTCAGTCGTGCTGCGACCTGGGAGTAGTTCGGAGTTTCAGGCGAAATCAGATCTGCAGCCGACTTAACCAATGCCTCATGAAGCTGCGAAGTTGTCATGCCGTCAAAAATGCTCGCGGCGGCGCCCATGGCTACGGCAGAGGCGCTTACGTTACGTATACCTTCTACACCCCACATCACGACGCGGTTGTACTTCTCTTCGGATAGCGGCTCTGTGGAGCCATTACGTTTGACAATCCTTATCATGTATCACCCATCAAAAAAGGCCACTAAATGTAGTGGCCTATATTATTAAATAAGTACTTACCTATCAATTGAGGATTATAAAATCCCTTTAAGAACGTCGCGCACTTGTCGGAACTGGTCTGTCTGCATTCCAGAATATATCGAAGCTATGGCATCCGCCAGGTGCTCATTCTTGGCAACTAGTACATCTTTCCCCGCTTGTTTCCGACGCAACCAAGGGGCATCAGGCTGTTTTGTAATCGCCCACTGGATGATCTCTTCCTTAGATGTGGTCAGTTTATTCCCGACGTAGTGCTTAATTTCATTTGGCGTAACCTGGATAAGTGGCTTATCAACGCAAGCAAGAACGCCGATACACACACCGTAAGAAGTCTGCGCGCGAGAGCTTTGACTACCCACCGGTAGCTCACAAAACACCATATGGGCCTGTTCAATGATTGGCCTGGCGGTGCGCCAGATCTCTTTAGCCCGGCGCAGATCATCGCTGTTTACTCTGACGTTTTTCTTCGTTCCGCCGGCTTTGGTTTCAACCAGTTCAAGACCGTGGATTTCAAGTTTGTCTGTATCCAGATCCAGCGTACCAATGGCCAGCCCGAAGTTGCTCATTGAAGGGTCGACGCCAACTACTTTGATCACTTTACTCATAGAGTTTCCTTACCATGTTGCCCATACCGGGCATTCCATTAATTTCTCTTCCAGGGTTTTAACTGGAGACTTGCGAACGGGCTCTGGAATGCGGCTCACCACATGTATGTTGTCACTGGTCAGCACACCATTTTCTATGTCTGCGTCGATCATGCTCTGCCCGATGAAGTAGGACATGATATCTGTCAGCTTATGCGCAACCATCCTGTTAGAACGAAGTACATAGGGGACAGAGAGCTCAACCTTTGCCTTATCGCCACCTTCAGTCTCAAAGCTTAATTTGCCTCTTTCTGGAAATGTCCCATGCGAATCGCAATTGAAATCGATGCCAGCAAATGCCTTGCCTGGCATTGCAACCTGCCCAGCACGTACATTTGCCAGGCGAGTCAGGTTAGTAAACGCACTGCTGGTATGCGCCTCTATAGCCCCGTACTGCGCATCATCTTTGATAACCATCTCAGGTGATTCCGGGATCACCACGAACCCAGGCCCAGTGTGTGGAAGATAGCCACCTTCCGAAAATGGGTTGATCAGAATGGGCGCTGTACTTCCTGACGGCATCGATTTCAGACTTGGCATTAACGGGGTCTTGAAAAGTAGATCTTTCAGAGCCGTAAACTGCTCCGTCTCAATATTGAGATTTTGCCAACCGACACCAGGAGCCGCCCCAACAGCGGTATAGCTGTTAATCAGTCTGAATGACTGCATCACAGCAAACATTTGCAAAAACTGCGTGCGGCTTAGGTTAAACGACATAGCTGCGGCCCTCTTTCACTTCCACTGTGATGGTTTCCCGGAACCATGACTTCATTTCTTTGTGAGAAATGATCATCACCGTGCCGCGCTCGCGCGCTTTTGCTTCCAGAATACCCATCAGACGCTCCAGCCCGGCAGTATCCAGCGCATCGTCAATTTCATCGCCGATAAACAGCTCGATGTTCTTGCTCGCGCGGCTGGCCACCAGATCCTGCAACGCCAGGGAGCACGCAATGCGCACTTTGCGTTTTTCGCCACCTGACAATGTCTGGAAGGTTTTGCTGGCGCCGATCTTGCGCACGCTGATATTGAACTTATCGCGCCACTCGCCCTTCTTGGTTGATTCCATCGTTGACCATTCCGCCACAATGTTTCCGTCCGACAGTGTATTGAGATATTCCGCTGTCTGGGCATTCAGGAAAGGCGTCACGGAGGTCAGGATATGCGAGCGAACACCGGCAGGAGAGTAGACCTGGCGCGCTTTATCAAGCAACAGAGCCTGCTCCTGTATATTCTTTAACTCAGTTTTAAGTACACCATAGTTAGATTTATTGGCAGCCAGGCTTTCTTCATGGCGTTTGATGACAGCCAGAAATGGGTTAATTTCTTTGGTAATGCGATCTACTTCGCTCCGCGCCCGGGCAACCAAAGCTTCTACAGCCACGACTTCTTTTTCCCGATGACGAAGCGTTCCCAGCTCTTTAGTCAGTCGTTCGATTCGGGAAATAATGGCAGACACATCTGGTGTACTGGCGACAAGTGATGATTCAATTTTGAGCGCCTTCTCAAGATGCTCTTGGTATTTAGCCACTGACGTTGCAGATGCCTGCGCTTGGCTGATCTCACTGCGCGCCTGTTCAACAAAACTCTCCTTCACGGTGGACAGATCTTCAACGCAATAAGCCTTGCCACAGGTAGGGCACGGCTCTCCGACTTTGGTATTTACTTCTTCCGCTTTCACCTTGAGTGCGCGAGCACGTTGCATCGCTTCCTTCTGGATGTTTTCGGTAATGCGGATGCTGGCACGTATATCAGTGATCGCTCCACGAACCTTAACCAGCTTGGCGTCATGTTCTTCTTTGGACGCAAGTTTTTCCCGCTCTTTACCGATGGCATTTTCAGTATCGCGGATCTGCTCTGGCAGACTGCGCAACTCCATTTCGACCTCAGTGAGCGTGACTTCCGCCCCAACCAGATCGGCACGGGCGACATCAAGCCGTTCGCTGCGGTCTCGCTCCCAGGCTTCAGAAGAGGTTTTGGCAGACTCCAGCTCATTCTGGGCCGATTGGACCAGAGACAAGCAGGCGTCCATCTTGGTTTTTGTGGTCTCCATGCGTGCGGCAGCTGCGTTGGCTCGTTCGCGAGCAATCGCGTAGGCTTTGGTGAGACGATCGACGCCGGCAGCCTCTTCTACGATGGTTTTGAGGTTTTTATCCGACATGCCAGGCAAATCAGGCATCGCCTCCTGACTGGCATAGATCGATGCCATAAATACTTCTTTTGACGCACCGATCAGTCGCTCTACAAACTCCTGGGTGAGCGAATCTTTACCCTTTGTCATGTCGCCGTCTTCGCCGCGGACGATAAGCCGGTTTTTGAATTCCTTATGCTTGCGGTGGCGGATAATGGCGTAGCGTTTACCTTCATCTTCAATGGTGACTTTTACTCGACAGTTTTTCTCATGGCCCGTAGAGAGAACGTCGTCACCTTTAACGCCATGGGATGTCTCGCCATAAATACACCACATCAAACTATTCATGAGGGTTGATTTGCCAGCGCCATTGCTGGCGGCCGATGAGTCCCCGGCATTAACACCCTGGATGAGCACCAGCCCACGCTGATCAAGCTCGACCTTGGCGTTTGCCAGCGCCATGAAGTTTTCCACTTCGAGCGTTAAAAATTTCATGCTTTGCCTCGAATTGCTTTAGTCAATTTCTGCCCTTTGCGAAGGCGGTATTCCGTATGTGCCGGGAAGGAGTTGCGTGACAGGAGGCCACGTTTCGTTAGTTGACCAAGGTAAAACGCCTGTGGGTTTCCTTCTGGCGGATAGGGCTTCTGGAATAAAACGGGCTTCCCGCTTTCAAGCCGTTTAATCATCTGGATGAAATCCCAGAAATTATTGTGGGAGGAAGTCACTACACCGCCTCCGCACTTTCCGCTTCGGTGAGGATCTCCTGACACAAGGCATTCAGTTTGGTCAGGTCAAATCCACCGTCTGTGTCATGAACGATTTTGCAGTAAGCAGAAACAGACTCGCCAAGGCTGTCGATTTTGCTGGTCTCTGAGGTGCTGGCAGTACCCTCCATCATTGAGCCCTTGCGGATGAAGTTGCATACAACACCTTTCGCTCCCATGGATTTCAGGACGTTCTGCAGCTTGATGCCTTCCTCATCGTTTTCGATGACGGCCCGGAAGCGCACGTAATTGCCGCGTATCTGCCTGTCATCCACATCGTCTTCCAGGTTTACGAATTTCGGCGCCGAGGTTTCGAAATGACTGAACGAGCCGTCAGGGTTCACAATCATGTAGCCCGCGAGCGAACCTACGTCCCCCCAGTTTTGGTGCGTCAGCGCGCCGACACTGATAACTCCGGGGATTACCTCCTTGTGGTTGTGGTAATGGCCGGACAGCACCAGGCGAAAGCCTATGTCTTTCAGCTCCTGCGCATCGATGCCAACATCAGGCATTGTTGGGATAGCTTTGTTGATGGCGGTATGAATCACGACGTCGTGCAGATCCCCGTCAAGCCGCGCACGAAGTGCTTTCAGGTCGCTAATTAACTCGGCGTGGTTGTTTCGCCAGCTCACCATATGGACGGTGACGTCACCCAATTTGATGCTGTGTGGCTTACGACCGCAGACGATCTGTACACCAATCGACTTCAGCGCCGCTGCGGCGTTAGCGCTGTAGACAGAGTCGTTTGTTTCCAGGTCATGGTTGCCGGCCAGCATAGCAACGCTGAGCCCCAGATCTTTGACGATCCACTCGTAGGCATCGGAGACGTAGTTGAGTACGGTAGGGGATACGGTTCCGCGGACGTGGAATGTGTCGCCGGCCACCAGCATGTGGCTGCAGCCCGCTTTTTTCATAGCTATGGCCGCTTCTTTTGTGGCCTCCAGCTGAATGGCCAGCCTAGAGTTGAGACCATCTGCATCGGTCGTCGAGAATGAATCCCATTTGTGATAATGGGGATCGGAGATCACCCCATATGGCAACGTCATGTGTATTTTCCTTTGTGGTTATTTTGATATAGATTCTAAGCATGTAAAACAGGCCAGCAACCAAGTAAACACGGCACATTAGAAAATCTACAGGCGGGATATTATGGCAAAATAGATAAGTAAGTACATACCTATTTTTATAAGGTAGAGCTAGACCCTTAAGTAAGATCTAGGCTCTAGGTGTGGTCTCAGCGTGGGTTGCGGAAAAGCAGTTGAGTACCTGTGGGGCTGGTATCAACAAGGTGAAAACCTCGGCGTTTAAGCATTTCAGCCATTTTTGTCGATTTGACGTAACACTTTGCCATCATTGGTAGTGGTGCGTTTGAGTCAATCATATCCGACAGGAACATCGAACCATATCCTTTACCCTGCATAGATTTGGTGATACAGAAGGTACGGAGTTCAAGACGTTGATATCCAGCCGGATCAATCTCAGGAGTAAACCAGATCAGGCCAATTTTTTTATCGTCTGAACGACGAAGCAGGATGAAGATGAAATGGCCTGACTCACCATTAGCGTCGCGAATCTTAATGGCTTCACGCATTTGTTTTTCAAACTTCTTCCCACCGGCTTGCGTGATGATCTCATTTGTAAAGTGACCAAGACGTGCTCCTTCCTCGAATTCATGCATCAGAAAGGGCATATCAGCCAGAGTAATCTCTCTTGAGTAAAAATCGTCCATATATCACTCCCTTGGCTTCTCAGATGCATTCTAAGCTACGCTATTTTGTATTCGCGTAAAGACCCCTTTGTTCGCTTAGGGTTCGTCAGAGAGCTTCTGACGCGCATTTGCGATGCTAAAAACTTCTGCTTTTGGCCGAGGGTCGACTAAATCGAGTTCTTCTTCGCTGTGATACTCGATATCAAAGTCCCGTTTGATGTGTCTTATGTAAATCGCTGTGAGCAGGCTGTCTTCTTTCAGGAAGTGGCCATAGGATCGGCGGATCACTTCACCCACTTTTTCGATCTTCTCTCCGCCCATACAGAGGTGATTGAATCGACTGTGCTTTCTCAGCATCTCATCAACTGGCCCAGAGTAAACTTTATCCACGACACCGAATCGAAGGATCTTCGCAGTATCAGCTTCAACCAGGCAGACAATCTTCCCTTCGGTCAATCTGTCACGCCAGGTAACGCCTGAACGCATAGTGTTGAAGTAGGGGGTATCCAGACCGATGATCGGTTTTCGAAATGCCAGCAGCGGTACGTATCTGGCACAGCTGTTCAGGTGGAAGTTAACGCCGGCGTCACGCAACTTGAGTCGGGTCTCGTTGATGTTGCACTTCGAGGCTATGCCACACAGGCTGCAGAGAACCTTCTCGTTGCTCAGTGTGGAGTTTGATTCTATGGTGTAGGTTCCGTCTTCCAGACGGCGTACCCAACGTGTGCGTTTTAAGTCCATGTTCTCGTTTTAGTGATTGTTGACCGGAACCACGATAGCTTACTAGGCACACCTGTAATCGCAAATGCCTGTTTTACTTATCCACTTATCCACTGGATAGATCCCAATAATAAGATCCCTATAACAGATCCCCAAACAGATCCAAAGAGATCCCCGATCGCCGCAGGCCGCGCCACGCCTGGGCTAAGGACTGATCCGTGTATGCTGTCAGCGGTAAACGATATGCTGTCAGCGGTACGGTATATGCTGCCAACGGTTTTGTGTATGCTATCAGCGGTAATTGACGTATGCTGTCAGCGGTTAGAACCAAAAGGTATCCACATGTCCACAAGAAAGAAAAAAGAGAGCGATATCAAAGAAATACCTGAAGACAACGAAATTCCTGAGGAAGAAGCTCTCACTTTGTACACAGGTGATTTAGTTCCTAACAGCAACAACACGGTGCAGCCAATCGCTTTAATGCGCCTTGGCCTCTTTGTTCCAACGCTCAAGGGAACGAAGAATAGCTCTCGCAACAAGTCCAACATGATCGACGCATCCAGAGAGCTTGTCCAGCTGGAAGTCGCGCGATCAGAGGGTTATTCAAACATTAAAATTACCGGTCCGCGGCTGGATATGGATCATGACTTCAAAACCTGGGTTGGAGTTGTTCGCTCTCTGGCTGAATACGGCGAGCCAACCGGGCGCGTTGAGCTGAGCATCACGAAGTTCGCCAAGTTCTGCGGCTACCCGTCCTCGCAGATCCGCAAAACCCTGCGAGACCGCCTGACAAACAGCCTGCTCAAGATCATGCGCACGACGTTGTCGTTCCAGCGCACTCATGAAGAGAAGAACGTCGACGACACCAACAAGATATCCCTGTTGATGGTTCACCTCATAAACAGCGTTGATTACAACGAGAAGAAAGACTCCATTGTCTTTTATGCTGAACCTAAGCTGTCTGAGCTCTATCGCTTTGACCACAAAGTTCTGCTGCAGTTGAAGGTCATCAACAAGCTCCCGCGCAAAGAGACGGCCCAGGCGCTGTATACTTTCATCGAAAGTCTTCCTCCTAAGCCGGCACCGGTATCTCTTGCCCGGCTGCGCGCCAGGCTCAATCTGAGCACGCGCAACGTCAGTTCGCAAAACCAGACTATCAGGAACGGATTGAAGTCACTGCAAGAGCTGGGCTATCTCGAATATAGCGAGGTTAAGCGTGGCCGTTCTGTCTACATCCAGATCCACAGTCGTAACCCAAAACTGAAAGTAACATCGAGCAAACCTGAGAAGCCAGAGGCGCCTAAGCAGGCAGAAGAAGCGAAGGGTGAAATTGATGCGAAACAGAACCTCAAAAACAAAATTTCTGAGCTGTCGCAGAACCTGACGCCAGAGAATATCAAGCTGATCGAGATACTCACCAATAGCCTCAAATTGCTTTGATACGCTGTCAGCGGTTCAACATATGCTGTCAGCGGTTCTTTTGTCTCAATGTATGCTGTCAGCGGTAAAACGTATGCTGTCAGCGGTACATTTCCACTATCTACGGTCTTTAAAAATCGACATGGCTAACGTCTAAGGGCAACTGCTGCCCTATGAATGTATGCTGTCAGCGGTGAAAGATATGCTGTCAGCGGTAAAACGTATGCTGTGAACGGTACAAGGTATGCTGCCAGCGGTAATTCACTGGCAACGTATGCTGTGAGCGGTAATTCAGCACTGAATTAGATATCCTGAAAACGGGCGACGCAGTCGTTGATTTGCGCCAGGCCCGTGTAGATAACAATATGGCTTCCCCAGTGGTCACTAACCTGCTAACCCGCATGAATGCTAAGTTAGTGGTTGCTAACAATTGTTATTCCACCACACTCATAACGCTCTACAGAAACATCGGTTAGTGGATCTGCTTGAGCAAACCCCAAAGCGTTTGTGCTTTCGATGTAAGTTTCCCCGTTTCAGGATCAAACATGCGCCACTCCCGACGCTGGTGGATGATGTAACCGTCTTCACGTTCCAGACGCTCCAGCATGTCCGGTTTTCTGAAGCCTTTCGCTCTCCAGTAGCCGCTTGTTTTCTCAATCTCAAGACCAGTCATTGTGAGAGCCATTAACCAACCTCCTTACATCCGTCGAAAAAGAAACTTTGGTTTTTGCTATGAACTCCGTAGACGTCGTGGGATTTGTTGTAGATAAGCTCGTCCTCGCCAACGCCAACCAATTTACCGTTGCGTTTAGCCAGATATGGAGATGAGAGAACTTCATCGCCGCGGACGACATAGAACTGATCTCCGCTATCAACGACCAGCGCGCCGAAGTCAGCTTTAGTAGGTCTGCTGATTTGATCATTTTTCACCTGCGATACGGTCATATCGCATTGGTAAATCCGGGTATCCGCCAGCAGAGAAAAGGAGAGGGCGGCCAGCAGAAGCGTTATTTTTCTCATACCACTATCCCTGTGTAGACCTGTGCTGTAGAGGTGACGACCAGCACCAGTGCGATCATGTTCACAGTGGCTCCGTTGACAGGAGACAGAGCTTTCTTGAGTGTCCCGATCATCAGGCAGTCCAACATAAACAGTATTGAAAAGATGAGTAACAGGATATCTATGTATATCTTCATAATAGGTAAATACTAACTTATATATTTTGAGCTGTAAATGGCTCCGGAGGAGCGCTAAGGCCTGGAACTCCCTAAAGATGGCCAGTCCAGAGCCATTCACCGTAAGCAGTGGCTAAGCATCACTTTCAGTACTGGCAGATATCCAAACTAATATTCTCATGTGTTTCTCCTTTGTGGTGTATGTACTTACTTATTATTCAGATCGAGATAAGGGGAGCAATCGTCCTGTTCAGGTGATGGCTCATCTATTAGAGCAATGACCTCGCGCAGCTGAGCGGCCCATTCAGGCTCAGGTAAGCCTTGGGCGATTTCTGCGTCGATAACATCGAGCGCGGCATTGGCCGCATCCCAGAGCCTCTTCACTTTGATTCTTCCTTCACCAGCCACCAGGCGTCTACGATGGCTACCTGGTAACTACGTGGCACTGTCACATTTGACGTTGGAATTGGGATTAATTTCATATTAGTAACCAAGTTGTTTTCTTATTGGTGATAATAAACAAAATATAAAGGCGTCCAATGGACGCCCTGTGATTACGCTTCTTCTGTTTCGGCTGAAGCAGACTCTTTAGCTCGACGTTCGTCGATCGCCTGTAGCGCCGCAATGATCTCCGGAAGGGGCTTATCACGATACATATCGACGATCTGCGATTTGGTGTACTTCTTGTCGCCAATCTCTACGCGGCCGCTGGCATTCTTTGGCAGGTATCCTTCTTCGAGCATGTGCTCAACCAGTGACTCGATAACGTCCAGACCGCGGGTCGGGTCGAAGTAGAATTTCCATGAGCATTTACCGAATGGCGGTGCCACTTTGTTTTTGATGCACTCGGCGCCCACGTCCTGACCGATCTTATCTTTGCCATCCTTCATGACAGAAGCGCCAAGACGAATACGTACTGAGGCGTAGAACTTCGGAGAATCACCACCAGGAGAGGTGGTCGGATCGCCAAACATCACGCCGATTTTTGTACGAACCTGGTTAAGGAAAATAATGCAGGCATTGTACTTGCGCGCCCAGAGCGCCAGCGTTGGAAAGTTGGCGCTCGTAGCACGAGCCAGGGCTGTATTGTCGTTCATGTTTAGCTGATCTTTATCCTTCGCTGTACCTTCCGCCATTTTGTCGAACTTCTCGGCTTTGGAGTTTGGCACCATTGACGCAAGGGAGTCGGCTACGATGCAAATAGGGGCGTCAGCGGGGATCAGCTCTTCGTCTCGCACCAATTTCAGGATGGTGCCGATCAGCTCAACCGATTCTTCGAACGTGTCCGGCTGCTTATAGACCCACTGGCCGTCATCCTCATCCGCATTCAGCCCGTTTGCCACCGCCAGACCAACGTCAAAGCTGTTTTCGTGGTCGAGGAATACTGCCAGACCCTCCTGTTTCTGAGCGGAGACCATGGCGGCCGTCGCCAGGAATGTGTTGTGGCTGATAATCCCGTTAGACCAGAAAGAATGTGTTTCCGGCATCGCCACGTCGAACGTTGGTGCTTCACCCTCCTCAATAGCCACGACTTCGTCAAAGAACAAGTTAGAGTCAATAGCCGCTGCCAGTTGTGCAAACAGATGCTCATTAAATCGATTCTTTCTGCCAATGAAGGCAGCATATATTTCTCGCAGTTTGTCTATTCCGACACGATCGCCACGGCCAATAACGTGATCTACCATAACGTAGTCTTCACGAGAGGTTTTGGTGAGTGACTCGTAAAGTGATTTCACTAAGCCGCTGATGTGCGGAACGTAGCCTGAATAAGTGCGGTCGAAACTAATGTCCCGTTTGGTTGCGACGGCTAAACGTGCCGGAGACTCGAACCCAATCATTGACAGGAAGAGATCGTAGTTAGAGCCACTGAATGACAGCCGGTAGTATGTGTTTTTATAGCCTGCGACGTGTTTTTCAGAGATAGTTGACGCAATTCCCAGATTCAGGAGCATGAGGCGAATTTGCTGCAATAGCAGCCCACTCGCACTCACAACCTCAATGCTGCGACCATCATTGACGTGGCATTCCAGCTCAAAGTAGCCGCGAAGGAATGCAATTTGGGCCTCGCTATTGGCTCGACGAACAGTCAACGGAACTTGCTTGCCGGCAGCTTTCTCATAATCCAGACCATATTCTTTAAAAAGCAGCGAACGCACCTCTTTGCTAAACAGCACATGGTCTTCCGAGCCGTTATGTTTTCTCGTTACTGGCATCTTGTCTGATACCAGCGAAATGAGACGGTAGAACTCATCCTTTATGAAAGGGTCAGTGTTTGAGAAATTCACTGAATTTTCAGAGGCCACGTAACCGTCAGCAATTAAATAGCCCATCAGTTTTGCGATGTCGGCATCTAAGTGCTGATCGCCGAATTGATGTGTACCAACCATCGAAGGAATAGTGTCGCCAACACTGATTTTTTCAGCATGTCGCCAGACGATATTGCCTAAGTTGTCAACCACACGAATTGGATGACGGAACGTAGCCTCGATGTAACCACCTGATGCCAGCTTAATGCGCTTGAATTTGCGACGGTTGTTCCATGTCAGGTGTGAGGTCTTTTCTATCACGCCATTTTCGTTAATGAGACCAACGTTATGCTCTACATCGCGCGTAGAGCATGTCGCTTTGTGCCCTTCAATCTCAAACAGCTCTTTCACTGTTACCATTCCACGTTCTGTCAGCAGCATGGTATCTGCGGTAACACATTTCCCAGCACTTGGCGGCCCAAAGATCTCAACGATACGTCCGCTTGGGAAACCGCCGTCATAGCGCCCGGAGATGGCTTTATTCAGCGGTGGGAAGCCGGAATCAATCCAGTGTGAAACCTTTTGGATCTCGTCATTGCTGCCGATTTTCTTTTTTAACGCCATTGCCAGTGCTGATTTTCCTTTTGCCATTCTTAGGCTCCTTTTGTCTCGTTGATGCGTTTGGAAGCGGCGGCTTCATCAAACTTTATTGCGTCGTGGTTGAGGTGTTTGGCCATGCGGGAGAGGATCTTGACGACCTGTTCGCTAATCAGCCCGTACTCTCGTTCTGTCACGCTCATGCCGGCTGCGCCGAGAATGCGCGGTAGTGCAACAACGGCATGTTCTCCATGGAAGAAGACAATCTCCTTAGCCAGCATCGTAGGCGTGGTCGTATTGCCGTTGATGAGTGATTTCAACATCAGCAGTACCTCTCAAAAGGCAAAACGAACACGTCCAGATCTTCCAGGAATGACCGGAAGTTCAGCTCATGGCAGAGCAGTTCAAAGGCTTTCAAATCACGTGCGCCTTTTATCTTTTCGATTTCGCTGGGTGGGAACTTGGTATCGATGAGGTTCATCAGCGTCATGTTGCGCTTGAAGGCTTCCAGCATCCGGCAGCCGGTCTTCTCGTTGAAGGCATTTTTGGCCAGTTTGTTGAATGCCGTTTTGTATCGGCCTTTATTGATGACGATCGAGCCGTCGTTAATGCCGCGCACCATAGCGGCGACGCTTCCCCATTCGTGCAGCAGCTCCTTGGCGCCACCGTCACCAATCCCGCCTACACCTTTGATGTTGTCGGATGTATCCCCCTGCAGAGCTTTGGCTTCGAGGAAAGCACGAGGAGTAGGCAGGCCGATCAGCTCTGGGAACTGCTCAAAGTTCACCTGCTTGTGTTTGGCGTCTTCACGAAGGCTCACCCAGCTGACTTTTTCTCGAACCAGCTGCAGCCAGTCGCCGTCGCCGGTGAGCAGGTAGATATGATCGACCGTTGGTTGTGGCGCAAGACGACCAACCAGCATCCCCGCCAGGTCATCGGCCTCGGCGTCTTTGGCGATCAGCTGGTTGACGCCAAGGGCTGCCATCATTTTCAGGATGTAAGGCTTCTGGACTGCAAAGCCTTCTTTCATCCTCTTCATTTCCGGATCTTCATCGCGATTTGCTTTGTAATCCGGGTAATAGTCGCGACGCTTGTCGCTAAAGCCGTCCCACAGGATCATGGGGCGTGCGTGAAGAATGGACGCATAGCGACGAACATTTTTGACGAAGCCAAACACCGCCTGAACTTCCATTTCGCCGTTATGTAATTTGTCAGATTGCTGGTGGTAATAGCCCAGGCTGTTACCATCCACTAAGAGATAATTCACCGGAAAACTCCTTCCAAAAAGTAAGGCGTCCGTAGACGCCTTAACAGTCATGGCCTGGGATTAAAGCGATTCTAATTCCGCCAGCAGATCGTCAAGACCTTCATCGTCATTAGAGGTGCTGGTCGCGGCCGCAGTGGTAGTGGCGGCAGCAACTGACGCTTTAACTTCTTCCGGCTCTGGTACGAACTCTGCCTCTGCGGCACGTAAGATCTCTTCGTCTACCAGAGATGTTTTTGCTGGTTCCGGGGTAGAGGTCGTGGCTACAGCAGCTGCACCTTCCGTATGGCCAGTTATGGTGCCAAAACCAGGCAGCGTTGCTGCGCTTGCAGCAGCTGGTGCGGAAATAGCAGCGGTGGCGGCGGCAGGTGCTGCAATACCAATGAGACGCCCCATGGTGCGAACGGTAGACAGCAGACGAGTTTCATCAGCCTGATTGGCGTAAGCGATCAGGTCATGCTGGGTCGACCACAGTTTTTCAGGGATATCGCCCTTGTAGACTTTACGTTTTGGGGATACGTCGTACTTGGTATCGCGACCGGAGCCGGTGCGTTTGATCAGGAACGCATAGCCTTCTTCTTTGCTTAACGGGTTGCCGATATCATCTGCGATATCCTCAGACATCACTTTGCAGATATCGTCGAACACAGTGGACGGGAGCTCAATCAGCTGGCATTTTTCCGCGTCGCCAAAGTCTTCACGAGCTGAAAGTACGCCATTGACCAGGTAGCGGGGAGTAGCGCGCATTTGACCGATACGCTCTTCCATTGCCTTGTTGCCTTTGTAGCGAGCGCGACCTTCCATCACCATCTCACATAGCTGGCACGCACGATTGTGGGTGTGCTGTTCGCAGATATAGGCAGTGGTAACTTCTTTGCCCTCCTCATTCTGATGCTTAACGTAGTGCATACCGAAAGTCTGGAAAAACACACCGTTCTGATCGTCCTTGTTAGGGAAGATGCGCAGATAGTTATTACCGTCTTTCAGACGGGTTAGGTCGACGTTATTGCCTCGTTTGGAAGCAATATCGCCGCGGGTCTTGTTAAGCAGATCAAGTAATGACTTAGACATGTATTTCTCCTTGTTGTGATTATGGCCATGGGCGCTTTGCGCTTGGGGCATTCGCTTGTTCGTGGCTCTTAAAAGCGTACATAATAATAGATCACTACTTACTTACTATCTATCAAAAATTATCGGGTGGCGGTGAAGCGTTCGGCGCCCAGTCGTTCAATCTCTACGATGGCCATTTTCGAGGCCTGCACGATCATGTCTCTACGGTGAGAGAAGGCAGTGACAGCGTGCTTATAGATGTCAGCAATCAGACGCGCGTCATCCAGTTTTTGGCGCTTCGCAAGGTATTGTGGGCTTGTGCGAACCTTGGCTTCAAGTACCGATTCATTGAACTTTATTCCGTTCATACTCAAGTTCTTACGTTCAATGTCGTAGATTTTTGCCTCTATGGCATCGAGGGAGAGTTTAGCATCTGCAACCTCTCGTTCTGCGCGCGCTAGTCTTGCTCCGTACTCCATCAACAGCCTCGGTTGCTGCCGCCAGACCTCTTCCAGTTTGTCGCGATCGAACTCCAGATCGGTCATGATTTTTTCGTAAATTTCGGTGCTCATTTTGTTAAGTATCCACTTACTAAATTGTATCAATATTACCATGAAGAAATCAGCTGGTGGAACATGTGTCGTGAGGGTGTGGAGGGGCTTATAAATGGAGTGTGCAAACAAAAAACCCGCCGTTTGGCGGGTTATATTTTGTGAATTTAGTTATTTCCCAATGACCCGGCCATTGCCGCGTATTTAATCTCATCTTCTGGGATTTCGGGGTGAAGCTTGATTTGCCGAATAACATAGGCAGGGACTTCGTCGCCCCAGAGTTTCGCCGCATCTTTGCAAATCTTATAAGCTAAATCTCTATGTTCAAAAGCATAGGCTTTACCATAGGCGTATTGTTGACAGTTGTGTACATATGCACCAAAGTCGCCATCCTTGTCTGGGAAGGCGCATCCGGAAAGTATTAGTGAGGTAGCGACGATGGCTATGCCTTTAATCGTGCGGGGCATTATTTTTTCCTCAAAATTCAGGTTTCATCTGCTCAGGAAATTTCTTAGATGAAGCGTAATAGCTCCCAAGGGTATAAGCCTTTAACTGCTGTTCAGTGTCGACTCGACATGATGTGTTATAACAAGCACCGCTGATCATCCCATAAGCTGCAGCCTTTTTGTTTAAGTCTGCCTTTGCTTCTTCGATGCTGTTCTTGCTCATTGTCACGACGCATCCTGAAACAATCGCTTGGGCCTTGCGGTCGTCCATGTTCAAAATCACCGTGTTGGCTTCTTTACTGTATCCATTATTCTTGTAAACATCGGCAGCGAACTCACGACATTCAGTGTAGTGCGGGCTTGTTTTGACCTCATCATAATTCGGTATCTTCATGCCAGCACAGCCAACCATGATGAAACTCATCCCCGTTATTAGCGTTTTTTTTATCATATTCCTAACCCGAAGGCTCCGTTATGAGAGTGTGTAGTCCAGTTAAGTACCATTGTTGGTGCTACAAATATGTTCCCAAATTCACGAGAATAAACAAGAGCATCCCTTGAAAATATGTGGCTTTATGTCTCAATTCTGTTAGAACGGGGTAAATTTTACACTGATTCCAAAGAATGCCCCGCCTTATGGCGGAGCATTCTTTATGCTACTTTTTTACCGAATATGTTTGATAGAGTGACTCTGGTCTGCCTCTTGATGTAGCCCCCTGAAACACCGGACAGTAGCTGTATCTCCAGATAAGAGATAGGCTTGAATATATGTCTAACACTAACGCCAATTTTGAGATGACCGGGATCCTGTTAGGGCAAGAAGCCCGTAAACGTAAAACTCCTCAGGAGAAGATCGCCATTATCCAGCAGACGATGGAGCCGGGCATGAATGTCTCCCATGTCGCCCGCCTGCATGGTATCCAGCCCAGCCTGCTGTTTAAGTGGAAGAAGCAATATCAGGAAGGCAGCCTCACCGCCGTTGCGGCCGGAGAGGAAGTCGTTCCTGCTTCTGAGCTTACTGCTGCTCTGAAGCAGGTCCGGGAACTTCAGCGCCTTCTGGGCAAGAAGACGATGGAAGTTGAGATCCTGAAAGAAGCCGTGGAGTACGGCCAGTCGCGAAAATGGATAGCGCACGCGCCCTTGTTGCCAAAGGACGGGGAATAGCCCTGGTCAGCCGCACCATGGGCGTGTCGCGTGCGCAGCTGTCACTGCGGATTAACCGTTCTGCCGACTGGCAGGACAAGCGCTGTAACCGGCGTAATGACGAAGCAGACGAAGAAATACTGTCGGCTATCCTCGACATCATCAGCGATATGCCGAGTTATGGTTATCGACGCGTGTGGGGCATCCTGCGCAAGCAACGTCGCACAGAGGGACAGCCACCTGTGAACGCCAAACGGCTTTACAGGATAATGAGCGAGCATAACCTGTTGTTGTTGCATGACAAACCAGAGCGACCGAAGCGTGAACATAAGGGCAAGATAGCGGTGGCAGAAAGCGATATGCGCTGGTGTTCAGATGGCTTCGAGTTCGGCTGCGACAACGGCGAAAAACTGCGGGTAACGTTCGCGCTGGACTGCTGCGACCGTGAGGCCATAGACTGGGCAGCAAGCACGGGAGGCTATGACAGTTCAACCGTGCAGGATGTGATGCTGAGGTCGGTGGAAAAGCGCTTCGGCGACAGGTTGCCCGATACAGCGGTGCAGTGGCTGACGGACAACGGTTCAGCGTATACCGCGTATGAAACGCGGAGGTTCGCGAGAGAGCTGAATCTGGAGCCCTGCACAACAGCGGTGAGCAGCCCGCAGAGTAATGGCATGGCCGAACGGTTCGTGAAAACGATGAAAGAAGACTATATCGCGTTCATGCCAAAACCGGATGTGAGAACAGCACTGCGAAACCTTGCAGTAGCGTTCACGCATTACAATGAAAACCACCCGCACAGCGCGCTGGGATATCACTCCCCGAGGGAATACCGGCGGCAGCGGACATCGTTAACTTAAGATACAA